>Ga0115565_10002292_pt1 | contig 14699 bp, 9 predicted proteins | sample COGITO_mtgs_1105_FD_87199 | JGI IMG/M metagenome (GOLD analysis project Ga0115565, IMG submission 87199) | Pelagic marine microbial communities from North Sea - COGITO_mtgs_110530 | ecosystem: Environmental > Aquatic > Marine > Epipelagic | place: Germany:Helgoland, sampling site Kabeltonne... | reverse complement strand
TGTTTTTAAGGACAGGACTATTATTCGAGAAAAAGATACTTTTCAAATTGAAGTTTCAAATAAAAAGTTATTTTTAGACGGGAAAGAAACATTTTCTAAAACCATAGATGCTCTTGGAATCAATCTATCAGAAAACTATGGAGGAAAAGAGTTGTTTATTTCTCAAAGAAAAGATGCTGCTTTTTACATCAACGATTAACGGATACTAAAAGATAAACTTCAAAACAGTTTATAGAATACTAAACTATGGCATTTCAACTAAAAAACATTCAAAAGCAAAAAAAGAAAGCTTCTTCTTTTGATATCGATTCGATCTTAAAAAAAGAAATATCTTTTGGTGCTTCTTTTTCTAATAAGAAAAAGGAAAGTTTTTACACAGAATTATATGTGTTACTAAATGCAGGGTTGACTTTAAAAGATGCATTGGTACTCCTTGGAGAAGAACAAAAAAAAGAAAAGGATCAAACGCTAATTAGTCAAATTGTTACTGATTTAATCGCAGGGAAAAACTTTTCAGAAGCGATTGAAGAACTAAAAGAATTTTCTAGTTACGAATACCATTCTTTAAAAATTGGAGAACAAACAGGGACACTTCAAAAAGTAGCACAAGAATTAGGGGTTTTTTATAAAAGAAAAAATGAGCAAAGAAGAATTATCTTAAGTGCTTTATCCTATCCTATCGTTGTTTTATGTACTGCTTTTTTAGCCATTTTGTTCATGTTGCAATTTGTAGTTCCCATGTTTGCTGATATTTTCAAACAAAACAAAGTAGAGTTGCCTTGGATTACTCAAAAAATCATGGTGGCTTCTAGGTTGTTTCAAGAATATTGGGGAATCATTATTATTTTTATTATAGCTATCATCGTTTTAAAACAGATTCTAAAAAATAAGATTTGGTATCAAAAATATACGTCTCAATTTCTTTTGAAATTACCCTTAATAGGAGAGTTTATCCGAAAAGTGAAAATTGCTCAGTTTACCCAAGCAATTACCTTGTTAACGGGCGCTAAAGTTCCTCTATTAAATGGAATTCAGCTCACAAAAAAAATGATTGGGTATTATCCATTAGAAATGGCTTTAGAAAAAGTTGAAAATGATATCCTTCAAGGAAAAAGTCTACACCAGAGTATGGGGGAATATAAAATTTTTGATAAAAAAATGGTTTCATTGATTAAAGTTGCGGATGAAACCAATCAAAATGAAACTATTTTTAAAAGACTAACAGAACAATACAATCAAGAAATTGAATATAAATCTAAAATGATTTCTGCAACCATTGAGCCTTTTATCATTTTAATTTTGGGTGTGATTGTAGCTACGATATTGATCGCAATGTATTTACCGATGTTTAAATTGAGTACTGTGATTTCTTAATGAAATTATTTTTATATTTTTATATTTCAATAAATAATAAAAATCGTTATATTTGAAAAAAAATAACTATGAAAAATAAAAATTTACTTCTTTGTGTATTTATTACTTTTTTAACTATTTCTACTTTCGCTCAATTAAAAGTTAATTCTTCAGGAAAAATAGGAATTGGTGGTTGGGAAGCAAATAATTCTTATGAAATTAGAGGGTCTAGGTCTTATTTTTCTACAGCCAGAAGTGGCAACAGTTATAGCACTTTTTTACAAACTTCGTATAGTTATGTTTATGAATCTATGGGAATTGGTATGAATCAGAGCAGTGAATATACTTTAGCTGTTAACCCTGGTACCTCTGTTGAAAACGTATTGTATGTCTCTGATGGCGCAAATAGAAGTAGAGGAAGAACACTCTTTGTAAATGGAGACGCAATTGCTACGCAAGGTTGGCACAGTTATTCAGATAGAAGAATGAAAAAAAGAGAGCGCAGATTGCAAAGACAAGAGGTACTATCAAAATTAAGAAGAATTAACCCAAAACGTTATCAATATAAAACTGAAGATGAGTTATTAGCAATGCATAATGCAGGAGAAGCACATTTTCCTGTAGATACTATATATAAAACAAAAAAGGTAGTAAACGAAGAAGGGAAAACTGTTCGTGTTCCTACAGATAAAATCAAAAAAATTGTAATTGATGTACCTAAATTTAGACAGGGTGATCAATATGGTTTGGCAGCACAGGATGTTTTGGCTGAATACCCTGAATTAGTTTCTATGGATAATGCTACTGGAATGTATGCAGTAGATTATCAGGGTTTTATACCTATTCTTATTGAAGGTTTTAATGCTCAAGATGAGAAAATTAAAGAAATGAATAAACAACTTAAAAAACTACAAAAGCAGGTTAAGAAATTAACTGGAGAAGAATAATTTTAAATATTTGTTTCTAGCTAAAATTAATTTCAAACTAATTTACTTCTTAAATGAACAACAGTAAAACAGCTATTCTTATAGCGATAACAGCTTTAATTTTTTGTGTTTTCCAGTACTTTAAATCTAATAACCAAAAAATAGGCTATGTCTTTATAGAAGATGTAATAGCAGAATCTCACGAATTACAAGATATTAACGATAAGTTAAAGTTAGAAGAATCTACTAGACTAGAAAGCATTAGCGAGTTTTACAAAGATATTCAAGTTAAAGCCAATTGGCTAAAAGAGAATCATAGTAAAATTAAAACCAACGAACTTACAGATAAGCAACATGAAATTGTAGATATGGAACGAGCTCACGCCTTAATTCAAAAAACAACGTATGCTAAACTTGATAGTATAAAAGCTGTCTGGACAACTCCTGTTTTTGATAGTATCAACAGTTTTATTAAGAATTATAGTGATAAAAATGGATATGACTATGTGCTAGGAAATCTTGGTAATGGAAATATTATGTACGGGAATCATACATATGATCTTACGTTAAATGTAATAGATGCGTTAAATGTATCTTATAGCAAAAGAAACAAAGAATAATTTCTACACATCAAAAAAGTAAAAACTCATAAGTGTTTTATAATTAATAGTTAAATTTTTCATTTCAGTGGATTCTAAAATGCTTTCTCGTTTCTTATCAGCTAGCATTTATTTATTTTTATTGCTCTTGTTGGCAACACCTTTTATCAGTTCAAATATATTTTTAGATACCGTTTTAACTCCAAAACTAATTTGGTTTAGTCTTATTGTTACTCTTTTTTCAATTACCGCTTTTCTTTCTTTTTTGATCGACAAAAAAGAAATAAAACTACGAATTCATAAAATAGATCTATGCGTACTAGCTTTTTTTATTTACTTACATATTAATCACTTTTTTACTGATTTTTCTTATTATAGTTCTAAAATCTCCATTTCTACGGGTTGTATTATTTTTTATGTCTTTTTGAGAATTCATTTTGAACAAAGAATTTTTGACAGGGTTATTCCTTTAATCATTCCATTACCTTACATTTTAGCAGGAATTACCTCATTATTAGCATTGTTTCAATATTTTTTTTTAAACCCATCAGAAAGTGAACTAGTAATGAGAGTTCATATGGGGAATTCTGGAGCATTAGCTTCATACCTTTCTATACTTTTTCCTTGGTTATTATTATATATGAATACATCAAAAAAAAGTGGACTTCAATATCTATATAGAATTGTAATAACTCTTAGCTTAATAACAATATTTTTTACACAAGCAAGAGCTGCTTGGATAGCAGTAATCGCTTCCGGTTTCTTTATTTTATTTTTTAAAAACGTGGTTAAAATCAAAGAAACTGTAAATCAATATAAAAAGATAAAAACCATATTTCTACTTGCATTTATGGGGCTTTTTTTAATCTCTGGATATCTACTATTTTCTTTGAAGAAAGACTCTGCAAATGGACGTGTGTTTATTTGGAAGAGAACTTTAGAGGTATTTGCAGATTCTCCAATAACTGGTGTGGGTTTTCAGAAATTTGGGAGCGTTTATCCTTTATATCAATCAAAATATCTTCAACAAAATCCGCAAGACTCTGCTGTATTGTTGGCAAATGACATTAATCATGCCTTTAATGAATACTTACATATAGCTGCAGAACTAGGGAGTATTGGGTTGATTCTGTTTTTAGGTATATTTATAGCTTTAGGAATCCTTTTTTTTAAGAAAAAAGAACAATTAGATAATTTAGAATTAGCATCTTATGCCGGAATTTTATCTTTTTTGATTTTATCTTTTTTCACGTATCCCCTTAAGATATTCTCTATTCAGTTTTTGTTGATTTGTTTTATATCGATTATTGTATCAAAATCTAAAAATGGTTTTCTTTTTTCTTTGAATAAGCAAAAATTTACAATGGTTTTAAGTTTAAGTTGTTTCCTGCTTTTTTTCGTGTCAAGATCTGAATTAAATCGATTTAAAAAAGAAGCTTCGTGGAAAGAAGTTTATGAGCAAAGAGGTCAGTTAAGTTGGAAAACTAGGTCAAGAGTTTATGAAAAGTTATACCCTGTACAACAGGACAATTGGGATTTTTTAAGCATTTATGGTATTGAGTTAACCGTAAATAAAGAGTATGAAAAAGCAATAGAAGTATTAGAACTTGCTACCAAATATATGAAGACTTCGGATTTATATACACATTTGGGTATTTCTTATGAAGAAACTGGAGCTTATGACAAAGCAAGATTAGCCTACGAAACAGGAGTTTATATGGTCCCTCATAAGTTTTTTCCAAAATATCGATTGGTGTTTTTATATCGCAAAATGGAACTCAAAAAAGAGGCTATAGCACTTGCAAAAAGTATGTTGACAACTTCTGCTAAAATAAACTCAAAAATGGTAGTTGGTATGAAGCACGAGATAAGAAAATTTTTAAAACAGTATGATAATTAAAAGCACGTTATTTTTTTTCTCAAAAAGGTTATTTGTCTTATTTGCAATTTCTCTAATGATATCCTGTGGCTCTCCAACTATAGATGAATTTACAAATGATTTACCTCTTAAATTAAAGACAAATCAAGAAGTACTTAAAGTAATTAAGCATTACAAGACGACAGGAGAAAATAAAAAAATGGAGGCACTCCTTTTTTTGTTGAACAACATGAAAGGGCACTTTGCAATAAGCAATATTCTAAGTAAAAAATATGATTCGATTTTAATGCCAAAAGAATATGGTTATGAAATTCCGAATACATCCGATAAGAATGGAATCGTCTTAAAAAGATTGATTACTATGGAAGAGAAATACAGTAAAATAAAACCTATTCTGACTAAGAAAAGGTATGATGTAAATGTGTTATCTGCTGATTTTTTAATTGAAAATATTGACTGGGCATTTAAAGTTTGGGATGAAGCACCTTGGGCAAAAAATATCTCTTTTGATGATTTTTGCGAACATATACTTCCATACAGAGCTGACCAAGAGCCTTTACATAATTGGCGTGAAATGGCTTTTGATAATTTTGAGTGGATTATAAATAAAAATTCTAAAACAAGTCGTATCCAAGCCAGTTCTATCATCAACGATTCTATTAAAAATGTTTTAAGCAATATGATAGAGATGAATATGTATCCTGTGCGTCTTACCTATGATAGAATGCACAAATTTAAAGTTGGAATATGTGAAGATGAAACGACTTTTGCTACGCTGGCTATGAGAGGAGTTGGATTACCTGTAGGTATTGATTTTGTGCCTCAATGGCCTTGGAGAAGTATGGGTCATTCTTGGAATTATTTATTACTTGAAAATGGTTCCACAATTCCTTTTATGGGAACTGAAACAAATCCAGGTGTACCTCATTTTGAAAAGGAAAAAAAGGGGAAAGTTTATAGAAAAACATTCTCTAAACAAAAATCCTCGCTCGCTGAAATTGAAAGCGATCATAATAAAATTCCAATGTTCTTTAGGTCACCGTACTTTAAAGATGTTACAGATTTGTATGTAAAAACATATGAAATTAACGTTTCTCTTAAGGATATTGATACAACAAATGGTAAATATGTATATCTATCTGTATTCGATAATCAAAAGTGGGAGCCTATTGATTGGGGATTACGAAAAGAAAATCAAGTTACTTTTAGGAATATTGAAGGAGGTATTGTTTATCTGCCAAAATACTATAAAAATAACCAATTTTTATACAAAGAAAATCCTATCCTTTTAGGTGAGGATGGCACAGTTAAAAGTCTTGTACCAAATTTTAGCAACACCCAAACTTTAACATTAAAAAGAAAATATCCATTAAGTAAGCATCTGGACGACTATCTCAAAAATATGATTGGAGGACGTTTTGAGGTATCTAATAATCCTGAATTTAAAAATTCAGAAGTTATAGAAACTTTAAAGGAAAAGCCAGAAACCTACGTCAGATCTATTAAAAATAAAGTTACTACTAAAAAGTATAAATACATAAGATATGTCTCTTCAAAAAAAGATAGTGGACGTTGTAATTTAGCCATTTTTAATGTTTATGGAATAAACAAACAACAGAAATTAACAGGCAAGGTAATTGGTAATGAGGGTTCTTATAAAGGATATGGAGCTGAAAAAGAAATGGCTTTTGATAATGATCCATCTACTTTTTTTGACGCTCTAGAGAAAGATTGGGGTAAAGCTTGGATTGGTTTAGAATTTGATAACCCTGTTGAGATTTCTAAAATAGATTTTATGCCAAGAAATGATACGAATACAATTTTTAAAGGACAAGAATATGAATTATTTTATTGGGATAAAGGTTGGCGTGGAATGGGTAAGAAATTGGCTGATGACTCAGAAGAAATTGTGTTTGAAAACGTACCAACGCAAGCCTTATATTTATTGCATAATCACTCAGGTGGAAAGGAAGAACGTATTTTCACTTGGGAAAATGGAAAAGTTAAATGGTATTAATGAATATTTGTATTATTAAAAAAATAGTTTTTAATAAAATAATTCCTATATTTACTTCGAAAAAAGAAAGAATTGCTAAATCTCACCAAAATATATTAACTTTTAAGTAATAATGTTCCCAATAATCTATGGTCAACATATTTTGTGGTGAAAATAATTCTATAAATTAAACTTTTTTAAATAAATGAAAAAAATAACATTACCATTATCTATCGTAGCAATAATAGTTGCTAGCTTATCAATTTATTTATCACAGAAATCTTCAGAGTTAGTTTATGTAGATGTGAATAAATTATTAGAGGGCTATAAAAGAACAAAGATTGTAAGGGGAGAATTTGAGGTCAAAGCAAAAACTTTAAAATCCAATGTAGATAGTTTGGTAACAGGCTGGCAAAAAGAATTAAAAGATTATGAGAAAAATCGTTCTAAATATTCAAAAAAAGAACTAGAATTAAAGCAAGAATTGTTAGGTAATAAACAACAACAGATTAACAACTACCAGCAAGCGATACAAAATCAAGTTCAAGAAGAAGATAAAAAGGCTACTCAAACAGTAATTAATGATATTAATGATTATGTCAAAGCATATGGTAAGAAGAAAGGTTATAAAATTATTTTTGGAGCTAGTGGTAGTGGAAATATTATGTATGCAGGTGAAACAAGTGATTTAACAGAAATAGTATTAGAAGGTTTAAATAAAGAATTTGAAGGGAAATAATCCATTTTATTTTATAATTAAATGTCAAACTCAGTTTATAGAAGCAAATTTAAGGTTTTTGTTATTTGTTGCTATTGTTTTTTTTAGTAGTTGCTCCTCAAAATCTTTTGATACCAAAGAAGAATTATGGACATATTTAAAAGATGCAGACAATGGCTATTTTCAACAAAAAAACATCAATGGCTATGACTTTTCTTTATTATACAAACCTACAGATTTGTTAGTTGAACAAGAATTAGGAAAAAATAAAACCAAAGAAAAAATAAAAGAATTGCGAGAAAAGTATGAACAATATATGTATTTTACATTGTCTATGTCTAGAAATAATAAAGAATTATTAAGCAGCACACCCAAAAACCGACAAGAATTTGGAGCAATGGTAAATCAATTGGCATTTGGAATGCGAGAAAAGGTACATCTCTACACCCAAAAGAAAGACACTTTAGAAATGTTAGATTATAATTATCCTAGAATGTATGGAATGAGTCAATCTACTACAATGCTTTTTGTATACCCCAGAGATAAAAAATATTTAAAAGAAGAGTACATCAATTTTACGATTCAAGATTTAGGCATTTATACTGGAGAAGTAAAGTTTAAAATTGATTTAAATAAAATAAAAAGCGAACCTAATATAAAACTATATTAAAAAAAATAAAAATACTATGAAAAGAAATAGAATTTTTTGTAAGCAATTAACTGTCGTAGTATTTGTAATTACAAGTTTATTTTTAGATATTCAAAAAACAAATGCACAAGGACCAGGTTCTCCGGAAGCCGCAGGTTTTGAACCTGCAGATGCTACAGATATGGTCAATTTAACTAATGGGAATCTATCTTATGTTCTTCCATTATTAGATGTAGAAGGTTTCCCTGTAACACTTTCCTATCATGCAGGAATACCCATGGATATGGAAGCCTCTTGGGTAGGTTTAGGTTGGTATTTAAATCCGGGAGCTATTAACAGGTCAGTTACTGGTACACCAGATGATTGGAAAGGCGGTGTAGGAATTAATTTTAATTCTTTTGAAGAAACTACAAATTATTATGGTGTTACAGTTGAACTTGGTTTACCTGGTGCAGCAAGTATAGGTGTGGGTATGAATTGGGGTGGAGGACAAGGATTATCTGGATCAGTTATGGGTTCACTATATGGCGTAAATGCACGTATTTCTTCAACAGGAGATGCTACTGTTGGATCTGGAATTGGTATTGGACAAATAGGTCCAATAAGCTTAAGTGTTGGCGTTTCATATTCGTTAAAAAATCAATGGTCTATTTCTGGTGCTGCAGGAACAAATATAGGGGATGATGGCTTTGTGGGAACCTCATTGTCTTCTAATGGAGGTTTTTCTGTTGGTGGTGCAGGTGAAAATAATACAAATAACAATGCATCAGGAAACTCGGGCGGTGTAGGTATGAGTTCAGATAGTTTTTCTCAAGGAGACGCAAGTATCGATGTACAAAATACAGGTATTTCAGTTCCTCTTCATTTTGTAGGAATACCAATTACACTTGGTTTTAGTAAGACTAAAGTAAAAATTAATATTAAGAAAGGATATAAAAATAATGAATGGGGGGCTTTGTATTCTAGTGATTATGATGGATTAACAACACCTTCAGTTCTTTTAAGTCAATATCAACCTAGAATATATAATGTAAGTAATTATAATCCGTTTTATGATGATTATATGATTAGGACAAACTCTATGGATACTTATTCTACAAGATTACCTCAATCAGAAGAAAAGTTTATTGGAGATAATTCAAAGGCTATAGAAAATATAAATTTTACCTTTATGGGTTATGATAGCTATAATGTTGCAGCACAAGGTGTAATGGGAAATATGACTCCACACCTTTTTCAAAACGCAAGTATTTATGGTAAAGGACAACAGTCTGCTAATGAAGATGGAAAACCAATACACGGTTTTTGGCATCAAGGTTCTAATTCCTCTAATTCGAACGTTAAAAAATCATTAGGTCGTATTACGAGTTCTTCTCAAGGCACCTATAATAATAACGATTTATATTTTTATTTTGATGGACAATACACAGGTACTGAAAAAAATGATATTAATTCCTTAAATGCAACTTATGCTAATTCTACATCAACTACAGGTAAATATTTTGATGCATTAATTAATGAAGGAATTCATTCAGGTACCTCAATAAATAACTCTTACCAAGGTAGAGCTAAATCTCCTAATTATATAGAAGTCTTTACAAATAGTCAAATTGCTATTGGACATGCAAGAGCTAGAGGATTAATTACACCTGCAAATACTTTAGATTCAGATAGAAATAATATCGCAAAGTTTGATCCTGATGGAATTGGGGCATATAAAATAACTTCTCCAGATGGCAAAACATACCATTTTTCTTTACCAGTTTATCATTACGAACAAATACAAAGAGGACAAATAGATAATCAGGAAAATAATACTTTTAATATTGCTAACGTAAATGAAAAAAGACAATTTACAAGGTATGCTACGCATTGGTTATTAACAGCTATAACAGGTTCTGATTATGTAGATCGTCCAGACCCAGATAATTCTAATCAAACAAATACATTCAACAAGGAAGATTATGGATATTGGGTTGAGTTAGAGTATGGAAAATGGTCTGATGGATACGTTTGGAGAACTCCTTATAATGACTGGGTTTATAATTATAGTACGAATCTATTAGATAAAGTTGAAGAAAAAGATAAAGGAGGCTACTCTTTCGGTAGAAAACAACTCTATTATTTAGATAAGATTAATACAAAAAATAAAACAGCTTTATTTATAAAAGAGTTAAGAGAAGACAGTTATGGTAAAAATTTAAAGTTTAGATATTCAAATAATGGAAATCAAGATATTGATAATACAGGACATGGTGAGCTACAAAATAGCTTAAAGTATACAAACCCTAATATATATGTACGTGAGAATAAACCAAGAGGTAACAATAAATTTGGTGTTGAATATGATAGAGAATATTCATTAAAACTTTCTAAAATAGTTTTAGTAAATAGTGAAGACGGCAAAAATTTATCAAAAAACTCCTCTTCAAGTAATTTATCTTCTTTAATTAGTGGTATTAATTATTTTCCGAATGATACTTGCGATCCAAACTGGGAGTCACAATATTTTGTAAATGAATACGGAAACAACTATGGTTATAGCATCCATAGTGAAGAGAATGTGCTAGATTTTTTAGATTTACCAACAAATTATATAGAAGATAAAGCTTTAAAAGTTGTTGAGTTCAATCATTCTTATGAGTTAGCTCCTAATTCTCCTTCGTCATCAGAGATTAATACAACAATCAATAGTAATAATGGTAAATTAACATTAGAATCGGTACAATTTAAAGGCAGAGGTAATTTTGAATACATTCCACCAACAATATTTGATTATTATTTAAGGGATGAACCTAACCTTAATTTAACTCCTTTAGCAGCAAATCAGCTTGAGGCTGATGATATAAAAGAACACATCAAGACAAGAAGAGACAGAGTAGATGATTGGGGTTTTCAACAAGGAATAAAAAATGGACAAAGTTTAGCAACAGCCTGGAGTCTTAAAGAAATTGCAACATCTACTGGAGCAAAAATTAATATTGAGTATGAAGAAGATGATTATTATATGGAAGCTTTTTCAAGAAGATATTTTGAAAATGGATTTGACTATAAAATTTACAATAATAATAGCAATACAAAAAGAATGGTTGAATTTACTGTTCAAGGAAATTATGATCATGGAGATAATTTTGATTTAAGAAATTATTTTGACTCAAACGAAAAAGTTTATTTTGATTTTTGGCTTAGTAGAACTGAAGAAAATGTTATAGGTACTCCAAATAGAGATTACATAGGGTTCAAAGCCGAATGTTCAATACTTTTTTTAGATGCCAATAAAATTATTTTAGAAGTTCCAATTATAAATTCTAGTAATCCTGATCTTCTGGAAAATTCTTGTAATCAACAAAATGACGTTCAAGGCTTATATAATACTGTGCACAGTGTAAATGACTTTAAAAAGTGTCATATTGCTCCTCAAGATTATTGGGGAGGACCTCAGTACCGCAGATACTATAAATTTCTAGCCAACAAAATTCCAACCAATCAAATGGGGGGTGGATTGCGAGTAAAAGAACTAACAACAACAGATGAGTTAAATAATTATAAAGTAAAATATGATTATAATCATCCTACAGAAGTTGATGAAAATGGAAATCCAAGAAGTTCAGGTATAACATCTTATGCACCAGTTAATGGCTTAAAGTATGTGCCTTATCAGACAGAAATACCTGCTCCTGGTGTTATGTATGAATATGTAACTATGAAAGAAACTTCAAATTCAGGAGGTTATGTAGCAAAAACTCGTTTTAGGCATCATGTCTTAAAACCTGTGTTTAATATTTTCGATCCCGATATTGAAATGGAAGCTTTAGATGCTAACTCTGCAAGTGAAGACAAAATATTTTGGGCTAATGTTACAGAAGATGTTGGTGGCTTAGATGGCAATAACTTGCATAAAGTTAAATCTAAAAAAATAGAAGTTAACATAAACTCAGCTTTAATAGGGCAAATAAAATCAATAGAAAAGCTAAACATTTACAATCAGGTATTAATGCGCACAGAAAATCAATATATAAACGGTAATTTTCTTAAAAATTCTGAACCAAACAAAGGCTATACAAAAGAGACCTTTAATTCAATGAAATCTGTATTTCAAACGAATAGTAATGGTACTGTAATAGAAGATGTAAAAAGGTTATTGAGCATTTCATCAAAAACGAATTATAACAATATGCTTAAGAAAACCATTACTTATGCAGGTGGTAATACCTCAAGTATTGAGTTTTCTGATGTAGATCCTTGGTTAGGTAGTTTTAGAAAAAGCAATTCAACTATGGCAGATGGCACTAAAGTGATGAGCTATAGAATTCCTGCTTATAATAAATATGATGAAATGCAATCTAAAGTGTTAAATCATAATTACAAGAATATGCTTACCCAAGAGGCAATGAATATAACTTCGGTTCAAGTTAATGGAGTTTGGAAAACAAGTAATGCGAGTGTCACAACTTGGAAAAATGACTGGCAATACAGGGATGAAGGTGGTACAGAGCCAAATAAAAATCAAGAGATACCAATTTGGCGAATGCATAAAACATTTGTTTGGAAAGGAGCTATAGGAGAAAGTGGACTTTATGAAAAAATCGTTAACAGTAATAGTTTTGATTGGGGTGTAAACGCAGTTCAAACCAATACAGAATGGCAAAACGTGGCAGAAATTACAAAATACAACCATTATTCATCACCATTAGAAACCAAAGATATTAATGGAAATTATGCTTCTTCTAAAATGGCAGATAATTGGAGTAAAACCTTTGCAGGAGGTAATGCACGTTATACAGAAATGTATGCATCAGGAGTTGAATTTCCAACATTGAATGGAAACAACATTAATAAAACTGAAGATGAATTTACCTTTGAAAATACTCAAATAGAGTCAACTGCCCATACAGGAGATAAGTCTGCATTATTAACAAACAATTCTAAAGCATTTAAAATAATTGGAAATGTAGGAAACAACGAAGAAGATGAATTTAGACCTGAAAAATATAAAGTTTCTTTTTGGTGGTATAATGATGCTAATTACGAACAACCTGAATTAGTTATTAATGGAAGTATTGAAACCATAGCTAGTACAATCTCTAGTGGTAATTGGCATCTCAATAATTATATTATAAATCTTACCAACAGTAGTGCTTTAAATATGTATGTTAAGGGTTCTTCTACAAATCAATCATTAGTAGATGATTTTAGGTTACATCCTATAGCTTCTAGTATAAACACTTATGTTTATGACAGTCAAACAGATGAGTTAATTTATATTTTAGATGCTAATAATTTAGCTACTGAATTTAGGTATGATAAAGCTGGAAGGTTGTGTAGAACCTATAAAGAGGTTGTTAATGATGCAAATAATATAGGTGGCTTCAAACTTTTAAAAGAATACAGATATCGTTATAAAGATGGCCCAGTAAGTTCAGCAAATTGTGGATGTTGTGAAAATGATATAAATGCAGATACAGATGGTGATGGAATATTAGATATTAATGATAATTGTCCCCTCACTATAAATCCTGGCCAATTGGATACGGATGGTGATGGTAAAGGAGACGTATGTGACAATTGCCCAAACATTCAAAACTCAAATCAGTTAGATAGAGACAATGATGGAATTGGAGATGTTTGTGACGATTGTAATGTATTGGTTTTAACTCTCAACGATATTGTAGTTACACAGAATTCTTCTGGAACAAATACAATTAAAGTTATTTTTGATGACACCAATTTTAGAGATGCTTTTATTACCTACAGAGTTAATATACCTGGTGTACCAGCAAATACTTCTAGTCAATTTAACTCTTCTCCTTTAATAGCCAACAATGTATCCAATAATACATGGGATATAATTTTGAAAGCTTATTGTGTTTCTACTGACACTTTAATGGTCTCAAATACAATCACAATAGATTTGTCAAATACACAAGGTCAGTTATGTTCTCAAGGTAATCCTGTATGGTGGGATGGCACACCTTTTACCTATACAACAACATCTTATGGGTATTTTAACGAAAATAAAGAACCTATAAACCCGATGACTAATTCTAATGACACTTGTGGTGGATATTATCTTAACAGTTCTACGAACAAATGGCAAAAATATGATTGTATAAAATCGAGTTATCCTTTATATAATGCTTCAGTTAATCCATCACCTTTTCCAAATGGGAATTATTATAAATATATAAATAATGAAGATGGGGTGTCAATAGTTTATATGGATTCAACAGGAACTACTATATTACCTCAATCATCAAGTGGTTGGGTGTCTCTAGGTTCTGGTAATTACCAGCGTTTTACTGATTTAGCTGACTTTTGTGTCAATCAAAACTAAAAAGAACCTAATACAAAGAAAAAAATCATATTATGAAAAATCAAATAACTCTATTTTTATTGTTGTTCCCTTGGTTATTGCTTAGTCAAGAGTCAGATGTAAGTTTATCTACTGCACAATTTTCGGGTACAGTAGTAGAGGCAACTAATAGCATTACGTTATTACCAGGTTTCTCAACAACCGGTGCATTTACGGCTATTATAGTAGAGGAGAATGATTATAGTTCAGTTATTGGTAATCCATAT
>Ga0115565_10002284_pt1 | contig 14736 bp, 9 predicted proteins | sample COGITO_mtgs_1105_FD_87199 | JGI IMG/M metagenome (GOLD analysis project Ga0115565, IMG submission 87199) | Pelagic marine microbial communities from North Sea - COGITO_mtgs_110530 | ecosystem: Environmental > Aquatic > Marine > Epipelagic | place: Germany:Helgoland, sampling site Kabeltonne... | reverse complement strand
AGTGGTATTTGTATTCCAAGTAAAACCCTTGATATTTCCATTATACTGATCATCTACACCTGTGAAAGTATTAGTGAATTTTAAGGGATCTCTCTTATAATCATTATCATAATAATCTAAAGTCATTCCAAAAAAGTCGTTATTATTTGGGTTGATGTCAGGATCTGAAGTTAGACTTGGATGATTAATTGCTTTTAATTGACCAGCTAAATTGTAGATGTAATCAATATCTTGTAAACCGTTGGCAAGTGTCGTTCTTTTTAATGCTCCAGTTTCGTAATAACTATAGTCTGCATGTGTTATAAAAATATCATCATCTGTAGATGTTTCTACTTTTACTAATTCTTGAGCAGTATTATAAGTATATCTATGAACAAATATTTCTGAAGGTTCGTGCTTTTGATAAATAACTTTTAATACTTGACTAGTAACAGGATCATATTCATAGTCTATGGTCACTACTTTATCATTTGATGTGCCTCCAAAGTTTTCCATTTTTTGAACAATCCATTTTACTCTTCCATATAAATCGTAACTGTACCAAGTTTGGGATATTCTATTTTGATTTTCATCTAAATTATAAGTTGTAGCGACATTACCTGATAAAAAAATTGGGTTATGATAATCTTGATATACTCCATTCGAAGTACTTAAATCTGCTGGAATTTCTAAAAAGTCATACTCTGTGAAATGTTGTTCAAAAGCATCAAGATTATAATCATCAATAAAGTTTGTTTGTGTAATATTTTCATCAATTATCTGAGGATAAAAATCTTTAATACTTTCTATACCGTTGAATATCCCATTTTCAGAAAAAACACCACTTTCTACAGGCCTACCAAACTCGTCATAACTTGTATAAGATATTTCTTGCTCTTGCTCCTGTTTGCTATTTTGAGAAAAACGAATTTGACCATCTTTTCTATAAAGAAATTTAGAAGTTCCTTCATCAGGACTAGTTGTTGATACTAACTGTCCTAAAGCATTGTATTTAAAAGTAGATTCTGCATTGCTATTATGCGCTACCAAAGAACTAAAACCATTTAAACAGGAATCATTAAAACCTATTGGCTGATATGAACTGGTTAGTTGTCCTGTTTGGGTGTAGTAATTTATGCTAAAGTCGTAATAATTTACTTGATAACGTATTCCTACTGCATCTGTTTCTACAGGCTCTATTGTGCCTGTAGATTTATTGATATAAGTTAAAGTGTGATTCTTTGTAAGGTTTATACCTCCAGTATATTCTACTCTATAAAAACCTGATTGAGTAATACTAGTTATTTCAACTTCTTCCTTTAAATCATATATTTTATAAACTTGATGTGGATCTGGACCAAGAAAAGTAATTATATTTTCACAACCTACAGGAATATGAATATCTACATATTTTTGCTCACCAATTAAGGACAAAACTTCAAACTTCTTTTCTACTTTATTAGGTGTTTCAGATACACCTACTCTTGCAGCCGCCAATGTTTTACCATCAGTATCTGTAAACACTACAGATTGGTTACCACGCAAGTCTTCGACAATCGTTTTTGTAGCTTTTAACCAATTAATTTGGTTATTAGTATTGTTTGTAATAGATTCTGGTATTGTGTAGGTAGTTTCTATATCTGGATTGATTTCAAAATAATCATATCCAAACACATAGTACATTTCTTGTGCTGCTGGCATAGAGAACGAGTACCCTTGTTTCCATTCTCCTCCATCTCCATTTATATCTTCTCCTATTTTATTTCCTCCTATGGTTTGTTTTACAGTACCTGGGTTCAAGATACTATAAATAGTTCTTGAATAAGGCCTTTTTGTAATGTCTTGGTATGGTTCATCAGTATTTTGGGCACTGTAATACCACCCTAACGTATTATTTTCTGGCTCAATTGTTTTTGGGTTGTAGATATTTGTACCGGTAAAATCAGTTTCTTGAAACAAACTACCGTCGGTTTTTTTGATAAAATCATTTTTAAACTGAAAATTTAATGTGGCTCCATTATCTGTGATTGGAGCACTTAAGGACTGAAATGCAGGTCTTCCCTGTTCGTCATACATTATCTGGGTTGCCCAAGTACGGTTTTCCTTAATATCAAAAGTTTGTGTCTGAATCCCTTTGCCTAATTCATCAAAATAACTTTTTGAACTTGAAAGTAAATTCCCTTTAATATCATAAGATGCAGAACGTATCCAATTAATATCTTCATAAGGTTCTTGACAACCATTGTTAGTTGAAAAAGCGTCAAAAGGACAAAAATCTAGATTATTTGAAGAATATCCTGCAGGTTGAGATAATGAAGAAATAGGTGTTGCATTATAATCTCCAAAACCATCACTATCTGAATCTTGATAATAATTACTATACGCTGAGTTTCCATTTTGTGTAATTACAATTGCTCCAAGAAAATCCAAATTATTATTATTCATTGAAATTGAAACTGTTCTTTGATCTGGTGTGGTGTTAGCTGTTAAATTGATATCTACATAACTCCAGCCCTGTGGTTGTGTAGTAACCCAAGGTAATGTCTCGTCATAATAAACAGTTTCTCTACATTCTAAACTTGAAAATTGTAGATATACTCTAATGCTGTGCTGAGCAGAATTTAAAGAAATTTGGTTAAATGGAGATATATTTTGGCTATTATATGTAAGTGTTAATGAACAATTTGAATCTCCATCACTTATTACCTGAGAAAAACTGGTATATTGAACAAATAATAACGGTAACAAAATTAAAAAATGAATAATTCTTTTCATAGCGATTAATTAATTTTATAGTTATATGAATTTTTAGAAACTGTTTTAAAGCCACCTTTATCTTCGTCATTAACAGGGTTAAGTACTAAATCTAAAACCTCCACTTTTGTTTCCTTTAATCTTCCTGCCTTATCATATATATATTGTGTAGATAGGCCATTTGCTCCTGTTATATAGCTTACTTCATCCCATTCATTATACACATAGCTTGTCATGGATGATGTTATTGGATGTAATCTAAAATCGTCTAAATCAACAATCCCACTAGTACTTGTAACGGCTATTGTATTTGGTATTGAAGAATTAGCTAAATTAACATACCCGTTTAATAATGACCAATCTCCAGCAGACATTGTTTCGTTTGTATTAAAACTTTGTATAGTACCTCCATTTACTTTTATACCTACATTATCTTTTTGTGAAGTTCGCACCCATACAGAAACTTTAAATATTTGTTTTCTTGTTGTATTTCTTTCTGTTCTAGCAGGAATTTTCACTTCAAAAGCATGTACACCTTGAGTAACTTGTATATAGTAGTTTCCTGTATGTGATTTATCAAATTTTGTAGAAGCTTTTTGAGTTCCTAAAAACTTTACTTCTCCATCAAAATAACCTAAAGATGCTCCTTCTTCATCTTCTACAATATATTCAGCTCCTGAATAAAACATTTCTGTATAAGCTGCATTAGAAACTGCTAGTACTTTAGAGTTTTTATCTCCAGTTTTTGTGGATGCATAATTACCATTAACGTCTTTATTTTCTAATGTCATTGAGTAATGGTCGTACATTGTAGTTTCTGAAACTTGTTGCCAATTAGCATCAGTTTGTGCTGCACCAACTCCCCACTCAAAATTATCATCTTCTCCAGTAAAACTAGTATAAATTCCATCTGAATCTATTGCTCCTTTCCAAATATAAGATTTATGTTTACGCCAAATATCTGAACCCTTGTCTTGTTGTGTGGTTTGTTCAACTCCTTCGTAATCCCAATATTGCCAATTGTTATTCCAAGTTGTAATATTAGCTCCAATTTCTTTCCAGTTTGCGCCTTCTTTTAGATATGTCTTGCTCATGGCGCTTTGAGTTAACATATTAAAATTATTCGGGTTGTCTATTTTACTTCCCATTTCTGAGTATTTTGTATAAGCTGGTACTATTTTACTCTTAAAGGCTATACCATCACTAGCATAGGTCCTGGTTTCTAATACTTGACCCGTTAATATATCATGTTTATCAAAATATTTGGTGACATCAAAATTTCCTTGAGAACTTGTGACGCTCTCTAAAACACTTGGGTAGTTTATTTTGCTTGTAGCGCTAATGTAGAATGTTTCTTCATCAGGATCATTTACATCATTATCATTATTTTTATCTTTTTGAAAACGTTTGTAACTTGTAAATGATTCTTGGGTTACACCTATTTCTCCAACTGCATCAAAATTTGTTTTATAATGATTTTCTGTTTTGTTTAGTAAGTGACTTTCTGAATTGTAACTTTTTACAGACTTTAATCTACCAATATTACCCAAACTACTTTCAATAGTATATTTATTTGCGATTACTTTACCATTTTCAAAAGCATAATCTTGGTTTTCTTTTACTCTGAAAGCCTCTCCTAAACTAAAGATATAACCTACCTCTTCTTTTCGAGGTTTTAAAGTCTCAAACTCATACACTGTGCTTCCTAAATGAGTTCCATTCCCGTCTTTAGTGTTCATTTCTACCTCACCATACAATACCATTGGAGCTGGTAATTCTGATACATAAGGCACACCTTTTGGTTCTTTACTTGGTGCATAAGAGGTAATTCCATTTTTATACACATATTCTGTGGTAGCTATATTTTTAAATCCATCATTTATTGTGATGCTTTTTGTTGTTATTCCTCCACCATACCTTCCTTTTATAGGATCATCCGTAACTCTATAATCATTAACTAATTGTCCGTAGAGAAAAATGTCATCTCTATAACTATATAAGGTTGAAGCACATACCTGTAGATTTTCTGACAGCCTTATTTTCATTTCTAAATTATTGATGGAAAGTACTTCAAAATTCATTTCTACATCACTATTAAAAGGAAGATTTCTAAATAAAATTCTGTAAAAACTTCCTTGATCAAAATATTGAACCGGCTCATAATATGTAAATCCATTCTGAGTAAACACCGTACTATTTTCATCTCTAAATGTTAAAGTAAGGTCGTCATAATTACAATGATCTGTATCTGTTGTGCTTACACCATAAATCATTCTATTTATTTTTTCTTCCTGCTTGACACCCTCGTTTAAATAGGCATCTTTACCATAGTCAATTTTAATTTGCCCTCCAGTAGGTGTTATAATCTTATTTAAACTCCAAGTTTCTGGGTTGGTTTTATGATAGCCCCAAGCATCGATATCATCTTTGTTGTAGTCTCTCCAAGGCGTATCATATTCAAATTTGTATGGAGGCACTACTTGTACACCCTGTTTTCCCTTGAAATTAACGGATTTTAAGGTCAACCTACCTGTATCTGTATTTGGTGCTTTATCTGCTAAACTATAATCGTGCTCAAAATCGATTACTTGAACTGCTTGGCTTTCTAAATTTAAATTTTCTATGTCTTTTACGTCTAAAACATTTTTGTCTTGATGAAGATTGAATACGTTTATTTTAAATGGTTTAAACATATAGTCATTATTATTATATGCAGAAAGCACTTTAGTTAAATCCATGTAAAATGAATTGTAGCTAGAATATCCTTTCATACTATTCATTAAATTGCCTCTGTTTTTTGAAATAGTTTTATTTTTTAATAAAATAATTTTTTTTAACTTCAAACTTCTTTCCTCTCCTGATTCATAAAAAATTCCTCTACCTAAATTGTATTCATACACACCACTTGATGATATATAATTAGAAGTACCATCAAGATTATAAATAATATCATTTGCAAAAAAAGCAGTTCTAGTTTTAGCTTCCTTTTTTACAAATTCAAAATGTTGTGCACTAAAATTTTCTAATCCATCCCATGGTTTTTTAGAAATATTTTTAGAAATTCCTTTGTTATCATTTCTAATATCTTTCACAAATAAAGCAGTGTGAGTTCTCGTTTTAACAGCATCTAAATAATACATCTGTTTTCGTCCCCAAGAATAAGAAGTTGTTTTTTTGGTATTATCATTTTCATCAACAACCTCTTCTCTTGGAGTTTCCCATATAAAACCATCAGACCATTTTCCGTAATCAAACTCCACCCAGTAGCCATAATCAGCTTCATCTACCTTACCATTTTCATTTTTGTCATAATAATCCGGTCCTGTAATGGCTGTTAACAACCAATGGGTAGCATAAGGAGTTTTTTTTTGTATTTCAAAGAAGTTATCATCTTCACTATTATTTTGTTGTCCATTTGGTTTATGACTTGGGTAATTTTTATAATAGCTTTCAAATTGATATACTGGTAAAGAATAATGGTATGTCTTACCATCCATTGTTGTTATTTGGTATGCACCTATACCTTCATCTAAGAAAACCTCTATATTATTTCTATCTAATAGATTAGACGAACTAGATTCTTCTTTTGCTTCTATAAAACCATTTAAATTACCTTGCCTAATTTCTTTATTTGTAAAGGTTGTTATATGGTTTCCTTCTTTTTTTCTTTTTCCATTTAGAAAACCATTGCTATTGTTATCTGAAGTAATATACTTACTCAATAAATTTTCGCTATAAGAACTATTTGAGTTTTGGTTTGAAAAATTACTACGATTTAATTTTAAGTAAGAGTTATAGGCGTTTGAAAAGGTAAAGTATTTCTTATCTATTTCATTAGGTGTACTTCCTGTAGCGCCAGCTATAGATGTATAAAAATCATGACTTTTGTTTAGATAGGTTACATATTTATTGTCATTATTTTGCTCTCCCCTTCCTCTTGCAGATAAAATTAATTCTTTGTACGTATATGGATTTAATGTGCCTGAAAGTCCTTGAGCGCTTACATTGTAATTATCGTAATTTGGTAATATTAAGTTATTTCTGTCATTTTTATTAGCCTCGTCAATTAAATCGTCAGCAATAGAACTTTTTGAAAAAGGTTGTATTACATTTATATCCATAAAATGATTTTCTTCCATTTTATTTGAAAATGCTAGTACTTGATCAGATTGAGATTTATTTGCCTCAACTGGATACAACATACCAGATGTGTATAAGTTATCAAATTTAAATAAAGAACGCTGTATTTTAGTATGACTCCAACCTATGTAAAACATATAAATTGGGATATTAAAACTTGTAGATGAAATATTTACATCATACTCTCCACCATCCGAATTGGTATAGTTGGTAATACCTGCTCCAAAACCGTTAGCACTCCCATTTATGGACGTACTGTTTGAACTAAAGTTAATACCCAAAGATGCAGTTTTATTGTATGAAGCTCCATTTAAGGTAGTTCCCTTCCTACCTGTTGACTGGGTCAATGAAAAACCACCAGCGATACCATTTGAAGGGCTCCAATTTAAATTAACACCAATACCAGATTTTTTGTGAGAATACCCAATACCCACACCACTTGTACCTAAACTAGCCGAAAAACCATTTGCCAAACTACCATTTATGCTTACACCATTTGTGCCAACTCTAAATCCAACACTTCCTGATTTACCATCTTTTCCTAATCCAAGACTAGCCGAAACAAAGCCACCTAAAGATTGATTAGAACCCCAAGAAAGTCCCAAGCCTACTGAAACTGCATCAGTCGCCTGAACACCTAATGAAAGTCCATAATAGTTTTCTGTCCATCCGTTATCATAGAAAAATTCACTATAGTTTGTTTCTCCCCAGTCGTCTGGATATCCATTTACAGCCCTGTTTATAGACCCTGGGTTTATACTCCAACCTAAACCTACCCAACTTGCCTCTTGCTCCATTGCAATACCTGCATGATAAGATAGCGAAATTGGATAACCACCTTCTGGTGAAGGAATGTTTAAGAGTGGTAACACATAACTTAAGTTACCTGTTACTAAATTAACCATATCTGTGGCATCTACCGGTTCAAAAGATGCAGCCTCTGGAGCATTTGCGCCTTGGGCATTGGTTTTTGATATATTTAGAAACAAAACGAATGTTAATCCTAGAGTAACCAAAGATATATTAAATGAAGGTCTTCTTGTTTTCATAGTTTTTTTTTATTTTTTGCAATTTGTGTTGTAAAACTTCACAACCTGCCTAATATCTCTTTTTTTGTATTCTTTCTTTTTTATTTTTTTTACTAATTCTGGGCAGTCAAAAAAAAACTCACTAGTAGAATCTATAAAATTCCTTGAAAATGATCCTGTGGAAGTTATATAAGTAACTTCTTTTTCCCCCTCTCGTTTTAAATAGTAACTTTCAATAGAAAAGCTTGAAGCACCACCAACACTGCCAAAACCATTGCTATTCCCACCAAAACCCATTCCAACGTGCTGTCCTGTAGCTCCAATAATATATAATGAAACCTTGTCTTTAATGACTTCTTGCATTAATAAATATTTTCTACTTTCTTTGATGGATAAATATTTATATTTTACTTTTTCACCATTATAATATTCAAAATATTCTTCTACTTCTTTTAGCTGATACTTTTTTGCCTTTGACGATCTGTCTTTTTTGAATTTGATTTGATGACTGCCTTTTCTCTTGCTTAAACCTTTTAAAATTCTTCCATCTTTAAAAACAATTTTTACTTCAGTATATTGAGAGTATGACATTTGATTATTAAAAAATAAACAAATACTTAAAATAAAAATCAATCTATTTATTTTGAGTAACGCCATTTTTATTAAGTTTTAAATTTGGTTCTTTTTTTATTTTTTCTGTTTCAATCCTAAACTTTACTTCTCCTGTATAGGTTCCTAGATCTTCAATAGTAAAGTTCAATATTTCTTCTTTTAAATATTTTTTGTCTCTTGGGTAAACAAAAAGCATTGTAGTTGATTGGCTCATGCCATACATTCTAGGATAATTATAATCTAACATTTCTAATGTGTCTTTCTTTTGGGTGTAGAGATGTACCTTTTCTCCCATTCCAAAAGCCAATTGGTTTACCATTGCTCCAAATTCTTGTCTGTTTTTTGGAGTAGTACTCAATAACTCTTTATTATCTCTTGACATTGATAGTGTGAAATACATATATTGCCCATATTTTTCTCGCAATCCTTTTATATTTTCTTTTGATTTATCATCCCCTAATTCTTGATCTATTAATAAATCTGTTGGTTTATATAGTAATGAAAAATTATACCCGTTTACATTCTTTTCGGTCAAATATCCATTGTCTTTATCTTTTAAATAGTTCCAAAGCTCTTCTTTAGTATCAAATGTTTTATTTGAACAGCTAATTATGAATACTACTAAAAACAAAATGAGAATCTCTTTTATTTTGAAAAAACTTACTAATGATTTTTGAATAAAAAAAATGTTTCGGCATTGCTTAAGGTGATAATGTATTTTATTTTCCTTCAAATTCTTTATTTAAACCTTCTAAAACTATTGACGTTAAATCACTATCCTCATCTGCATACATGATGTTCCCACTTCCGCTGGCTCCAAAAATAATCTTATAGCCTTTTTTCTTACCGTAGTCTTTTACATAATCATTAATATCATTAATAACCGTTTGCGTGGCCTTTTTATCTTCTTCTTGTACTTGTTTTTGTATGGCTTGCTGGTAATTATTAATCTGCTGTTGTTTGTTTCCTAACAATTCTTGTTTAAGTTCCAGTTCTTTTTTGGAATATTTAGAACGATTTTTCTCATAATCTTTTAATTCTTTTTGCCAACCGGTTACTAAACTATCTACATTCGATTTTAAAGTTTTTGCCTTTGCTTCAAATTCTCCTCTTACAATCTTTGTTCTTTTATAACCCTCTAATAGTTTATTGACATCTACATAGACTAATTCAGATGAGTTTTTATTAAAAAAAAATGATAAAATGGATACAATGATTGCTAATACAGCTAAAGGGAGCGAGAGTTTTTTCATTAAAATAAAAAAATTAGAGTTTAAATTATAATTTATTTAAAAGAATTGTTCCCAAAATAAAAATGTTAACCAATAAATATTGGAACACTTTTAATTAAATTTTATATTTTTTTATGAGATTTAGCAATTTCTTTCTTTTCGCAATAAATATATTAATTATATTATTAATATCAATATTTTTTTTAACAAAATCATGATATCACAGTACTCAATTTAAACATAGGTAAATACATTGCAATCAATATCGTAGCTACAATCACACCCAAAATTAAAATGATAAAAGGCTCAATCGTTGCAGAAATCATTTTAGATTTATATTCAATTTCTTGATTGTATTGTTCTGTGAGTCTCTTAAAAATAGTTTCATTTTGATTGGTTTCATCCGCAACTTTAATTAGAGAAACCATTTTTTTATCAAAAATTTTATAATTCCCCATACTTTGATGAAGGCTTTTTCCTTGCAAAATATCATTTTCCACTTTTTCCAAAGCCATCTCTAAAGGATAATACCCAATCATCTTCTTCGTCAATTGAATTCCATTCAGTAAAGGAACCTTAGCACCTGTCAACAAAGTTATGGCTTGGGTAAATTGAGCTATTTTTACTTTTCGTATAAACTCCCCAATCAAAGGTAATTTCAAAAGAAATTGTGAAGTGTATTTTTGATACCAAATCTTATTTTTCAGAATTTGTTTTAAAACGATGATAGCTATAATAAAAACAATAATGATTCCCCAATATTCTTGAAACAACCTAGAGGCGACCATAATTTTTTGAGTAATCCAAGGCAACTCCACTTTGTTTTGTTTAAAAATATCAGCAAACATAGGAACTACAAATTGCAACATGAATAAAATGGCTAAAAAAGCAGTACATAAAACAACGATAGGATAAGATAAAGCACTTAAAATGATTCTTCTTTGCTCATTTTTTCTTTTATAAAAAACCCCTAATTCTTGAGCTACTTTTTGAAGTGTACCTGTTTGTTCTCCTATTTTTAAAGAATGGTATTCGTAACTAGAAAATTCTTTAAGTTGTTCAATCGCTTCCGAAAAGTTTTTCCCTGCGATTAAATCAGCAACAATTTTACTAATTAGTGTTTGATCCTTTTCTTTTTTTTGTTCTTCTCCAAGGAGTGCCAATGCATCTTTCAAAGTCAACCCTGCATTCAGTAACACATATAATTCCGTGTAAAAACTTTCCTTTTTCTTATTTGAAAAAGAAGCACCAAAAGATATTTCTTTTTTTAAGATCGAATCAATATCAAAAGAAGCCATTTTCCTTTTTTGCTTTTGAATGTTTTTTAGTTGAAATGCCATAGTTTAGTATTCTATAAACTGTTTTGAAGTTTATCTTTTAGTATCTATTAATCGTTGATGTAAAAAGCAGCATCTTTTCTTTGAGAAATAAACAACTCTTTTCCTCCATATTTTTCTGATAGATTGATTCCAAGAGCATCAATGGTTTTAGAAAATGTTTCTTTCCCGTCTAAAAATAACTTTTTATTTGAAACTTCAATTTGAAAAGTATCTTTTTCTCGAATAATCGTAGTGTCTGTAAAAACATAAGAGATGCTATCTTTGGTGTTTTTTAAACGCAAACGATTTTGACTTTTATAATAGTATGCATTTCTCGAATTAAAATCTCTGGTTAATGTTACTCCAAAAAACTGAACTTCCTGTTTCTTTTGATAATTTCTTTGAATTAAAAATACTTGTTTTCGAACCATATCCAAAATTACAAAGCCCATCGCAATCACAATACTTGCGACTATCAGAACCACAATCATTTCTGCCAACGTAAATGCTTTTAATTTTTTATTCTTCATTGGAAATTTGTACTATTTTTTTGCTTCTTACTTTTTTTGTTTCCACATCCTTTGCCGAAAACTCAATAAAAATAATATTATTTTCAGTGAATTTTTGACCATCAATCTGATACTTTTCATCTATAGAAAAAAAAGGAATGTTGATTTGTTGGTTTTGATATTGATAGATGATCTTTTCAAGTTCAGTATCTAAAGAATTTGTATTACTTCGCAAAGTACTGGTCATCATATTATTCAAAGTTAGCAAGGCGATTCCAAAAACAAGGAGTAGGATGGAAGTTGCTACAATCACTTCTGTCAGCGAAGAGGCTTTTAACTTCTTGGTAAATACTTTTTTTAGTCGACCCATTTCGCTACTTGATTAGAAGATTGACCCATTTGTAACCCTGCATATTGCTTTGGTAGTTCTAGCGCATTTATTCCTCCATTATAAATATGATTTACATAGGTTCCACCTGATTTTTTAATAATAAAATTATTGGTAACTATAGATCCTACAACATTCCCCTGCAACTCTGTATTTTTAGAGCAGTACACTTCTCCTACAACTTTTGAATTTTCGGCGATTTTAATTTGAGCATCAAAATTACTTTGAATGTTTTTAGAAAGATATAAGACCACTCCTCTTATATCCGTGTTTTTTTGAATTTCGATACAACTTTCTTCTTTTGGTTGATTTGTATTTCGAGATTCATTCATAATGGATTCCCCTTTATGCAAAACTACTAAAGCTGACGGATACGCTAATTGTACATTCGATTCCACAGTAATTTTTTTTGAGGCCATTGCCTGAAAAGTTCCTATGGTATTCGATTCGATTGTAATTTCAGGGGCTATTAAAATTACATCTTGTAGTTTGGCAGAGGCTTTTACAGTAATAGACCTTTTTGAAACAATCAAAAAATGACCATTGATACTAAGATTTTCTAAAATAATTGGTTTGTTATCTTCATAGATTAAAGCTTCCTCGGTAAAAGATTGATGCAGTTGCATGCCGTTTTCTAGTTCAAAATTTGCTACATACCCATTATCATACTTTTCAATAAAATCTTTTAGATAATTACTGTTTTTGATTTTAGGCAATTGAGTAGTACTGTTCTTTTTTTGCCCATAAATCAAACGATTTCCATAATAAGAAATTCCAGCAATATTTCCTGTTTTTACGCCTTGTTTTGGCAAAGCTGCATTTCCAACAATTTTTGTATTCCCAACCAATACTAAAGATGAATTATTCTCTTTTAAAAATAGTGCGTTTCTATTGTTGGTTTGAGTTCCCAATAATGCAACTTTTTGAAAATATTCATTTTTGACCTCACTGGTTGCAATTCCTATATCAAATACTCCCCAATGTTTTTTTTGAAAAGTGTTCGCTGAGTTTTCAGTATCTAAAAATTCGATTGCACTTTGTTGATCATACTCAAATTCTTTTTGTTGGTAATACTCAAAAATGAGTTGTGTGTTGCCAATTGCTCTTTTAGAAAAGTCATGTTTGATGGCTAATCTTTGTTGGAGATATACTAAAGAAATAAATGCAAAAATAAGAATGGCAATAATCACAGAGATGACTAATACATATTGCAGTGCTCCCGCCTTTATTTTTTTTGAGTTATTCATTTATTGTTTTGCAATGGTTTTTCTTTCTTTCTGAAACTGAACTATGGCTTCTTCTTTTGTAGCACTGATTAGTTTTACATTTTGATGGGTTGCTCCTTTTTCAAGAATCTCTTGTTTTCCGTTAACAGTTAGAATATAAGATGTAGAATTTCCTTCAATCATTCCGTTATAAATCACATTAGGAAACGGAATCGTGGGTTTGTTTTCAACAACCCTTTTTTTTCTCTGAACAGTCCTCTTTTTTGATGGAAATTTCCCTAAAAACGGGTCTCTATAAGCCTCTTTCAGCTCGTAAAAAGATTGTGTTGTGATAGACTGCCTCTGAAAAGAACTTTGAGCAGGTAAAGATGCTATCTCAGGGGCAGAAGGGTTCATTCGAACGTACATTTGATAGCCTATTGTTCCCCAAATTCCTAATACGGCTATGAGTAAAATATATGTTTTTTGCTGTTTCTTCAAAGTAATTTTTTTTTGTAACTTATTTTTATAAATCAATTATATTAAAAAAGGATAGACTTCATTCACTGAGGTAATTCCCTCTTGCACCAATGCAATCATATTGGATTGTAAGGTTGCGATATGATTTTCTTTCAAATACTGATTGATTTCTATTTTTTTGTTTTCGATGTTTTGTACCAATTCTTCTGTAATGGGAATAATTTCATAGACTGCTTTTCTGCCTTGATACCCTGTTTGATAACAGTCTGGACAACCTACAGCCTCAAAATGACGGTTTATCGACTTTAAAGCATCCAAAGGAATTCCTTTTGAGGTATAGGTTTCTTTTTGTTTTTTACAGGTATTGCATAGTTTACGCACCAAACGTTGTGCAACACTTACATTCAACGTACTAGCGATTAAAAACGAAGGAACTCCCATATCTATCAATCTCGACACTGTTGCCCAAGCAGAATTAGTGTGAATCGTGGAAAGCACCAAATGTCCTGTTAAAGAAGCTCTAATCGCCATATTTGCAGTATCCACATCTCGAATCTCTCCAACCATAATGATATCTGGATCCTGTCGTAAAAAAGTTTTTAAAGTACTTGCAAAATCCAATCCAATATTTTGTTTTAGCTGCACTTGATTTACCCCTTCTAACGTATATTCAATAGGATCTTCAATGGTTAAAATATTCGTGTCATTGGTATTTAATAGTTTTAACGTTGCGTATAAGGTGGTTGTCTTTCCAGAACCTGTAGGTCCTGAAATTAGCACAATTCCATTAGGCTTCTGAACAGCAGTCGTGTAAATTTCAAGTTCTTCCTTGGTAAACCCTAGATTGTCTAAAGAAACGTGAAGATTATTTTTAGATAAAATCCGAAGGACAAGCTTTTCTCCATGCAATGTTGGTAAAGAGGACACACGAATGTCAAAATCTTCTTGCTCTGTGGTCAAGTTGATTCGTCCATCTTGAGGCAATCGTTTTTCTGAAATATCCAAACTCGCCATAATCTTAATTCGATTGATGATTTTTGGATACTCTTCTAAAGCAATGACATAACGCTCCATCAATTTTCCGTCAATT
>Ga0115565_10002283_pt1 | contig 14737 bp, 15 predicted proteins | sample COGITO_mtgs_1105_FD_87199 | JGI IMG/M metagenome (GOLD analysis project Ga0115565, IMG submission 87199) | Pelagic marine microbial communities from North Sea - COGITO_mtgs_110530 | ecosystem: Environmental > Aquatic > Marine > Epipelagic | place: Germany:Helgoland, sampling site Kabeltonne... | reverse complement strand
TTTGGAGATATTTTATATCGTCAGATTGCAGGAGCTGTTGCTAAACGCATTATTAACTATGCACAGTACGATGAGCAATTTGAGCAGGGAGAAGATTCAGGTTTTATACGTTTCGGTTCTAGGGTAGATCTTTTCTTACCTATAGAAGTTCCGGTGAGTGTAGAAATTAACCAGAAGGTACGAGGAGGAGAAACTGTAATAGCAAGTCTATAGTGAAAAAGCGAGACCTCCATATCAAATTCGGGGAGGCTTTTGAAGCTATTGGAGAGACTGATATCCCAATACCTCAGGACGTATTGTTACAACTGTACGCGCTATACAAGCAAGCATCATTTGACCACACATATCCCACGCAACTAGGCAAAGAACATCATCTTGTAAGTGCCTTTAAAGCAAACGCTTTGTTTCAAGTAAAAAACCTCTCGCCAGAAGAGGCTAAAGAGGCTTATATTGAATTAGTAACTAAAATTCTTAAAGACGGAAAAGCTTAGATTAAAGCTTTTAATCTTTTCTCAAGAGCGTCTATTTTAGCTTCGGCATCTGCCATTTTTTGTTTCTCGATCGCAACTACTTGCTCAGGAGCATTGCTCACAAAACGCTCATTAGATAATTTTTTAGAAACAGATTTTAAGAAGCCCTGAGTGTAGCTCAATTCTTCCTTAATCTTTTCTATTTCGGCATCTACATCTATGGCTCCCGCTAGTGGTACGAAGTATTCGTTAGCTTTTACCCTAAAAGAGAGTGCTCCTTCTACAGGCGCTTTCGCGAAAGCGTACTCAGAAACATTACCCAACTTTTTAATGATCGTATCATAGCTCGAGTCTACCTTTTCATTTTCTAAAACGTACACTTCAATGGCGTCTTTAAAAGCAATATTCTTGCTTTTACGTATCGTGCGTATACCTGAAATTACCTGAGAAGCTATATCAAACTGGCTAATAAGTTTCTTGTTTACAGGTTGTTGTTCAGGCCATTTATTTATAGTAAGCGCGTTTTCTGGAGTGCGATCTGCAATTTTATGCCAAATTTCTTCAGAAGCAAAAGGGATAAATGGGTGTAAAATACGTAGGTTATTTTCAAACGCTGCAATCACACCATCGTAGGTCTTGCGATCTACTGGTTGTTGGTACGCAGGTTTTATAATCTCTAATAACCAGCCACAGAAGTCATTCCAAACTAATTTATAGCTTGCCATTAAAGCGTCAGATATACGGTATTTTGAGAAGTGATCTTCGATCTCTTCTAGGGTTTCATTAAAACGTGCGCTGTACCACTCGAGCCCTTTTGCGCTATGCTCTGGTTGAGGTAGCGTTTCATCTATTTCCCAACCTTGAACCAAACTAATGGCGCTTAGGTTCTTCTTTATAAACCCTTTTCCTTGTTTTAAAAGCTCTTCGTCAAACATTAAGTCGTTACCTGCAGCGCTACTCAAAAGTAATCCTACACGAACGCCATCTGCCCCGAATTCCTTAATTAATTCTAAAGCATCTGGTGAATTACCCAATGATTTAGACATCTTACGACGTTGCTCATCACGTACAAGTCCTGTTAGGTATACGTTTTCAAAAGGGCGCTTGTCTGTATATTCATACCCAGCTACAATCATACGAGCAACCCAGAAAAATAAAATATCTGGACCCGTTACAAGATCATTCGTCGGGTAGTAATATTTAAATTCTTCGTTTTCAGGATTTCTAATACCATCAAAAACACTCATAGGCCAGAGCCAAGAGCTAAACCAAGTGTCTAGTGCATCTTCGTCCTGACGTAAATCTGAGGCTTGAAGGTTTTCATTATTTGTACGCTTTCGCGAAAGCGTAACCGCATCTTCTATATTTTCTGCAACGACAAAATCTTCTTTCCCATCTCCATAAAAATAGGCAGGAATTTGCTGTCCCCACCAGAGTTGGCGTGAGATATTCCAGTCACGGCAGTTCTCCATCCAGTGACGGTAGGTGTTTTCAAATTTCTTGGGAAATAGTTTTATGTCTCCATCTTCTAAAACTGCTTTTAACGCTGGTTTTACAAGATCTTCCATTTTTAAAAACCACTGATCCGAAAGCCTAGGCTCAATGACCGCTTTTGTACGTTCTGAGGTTCCTACTTTATTAGTGTGTTGCTCTGTTTTAATGAGTGAGCCTATCTTCTCAAGTTCGACTTTTACGTTTTTACGACATTCAAAACGGTCCTGCCCTTCATAATGCAATCCAAAACTGTTTAGGCTCGCATCGTCGTTAAAAATATCAATAACCTCGAGGTTGTGTGTTTCTCCTAAAACTTTATCATTTTCATCGTGCGCAGGTGTTACTTTTAAGCAACCTGTCCCGAACTCAACATCTACATAACTATCTTCTATAATAGGAATTACGCGTCCACAAATAGGTACTATAGCTTTCTTTCCTTTGAGGTATGTAAAACGCTCATCATCTGGGTTTATACAAATAGCAGTATCGCCAAAAATGGTTTCAGGACGCGTCGTAGCTATCGTAAGTGTTTCGTCAGAACCTTCTATTTTATAATTTAGATAGTAGAGTAGCCCTTGACGTTCCTCGTGTATTACTTCTTCATCAGAAAGGGTCGTTTTAGCTTCAGGATCCCAGTTTACCATACGATATCCGCGGTAAATAAGTCCTTTGTTATACAGATCTACAAACGTTTTTATAACAGACTCTGACATATGCGAATCCATCGTAAATGATGTGCGATCCCAGTCACAGGAGGCTCCTAGCTTTTTTAGCTGTTCTAAAATAACACCGCCATATTCTTCTTTCCATTCCCAAGCGTGCTTTAGGAATTCTTCACGGGTAAGATCAGATTTTTTTATGCCTTGTTCTGCAAGTCGTGCAACTACCTTAGCTTCTGTAGCGATAGAGGCGTGGTCTGTACCTGGAACCCAGCAGGCATTTTTGCCTAATAAACGCGCACGTCTTATCAACACATCTTGTATCGTGTTGTTAAGCATATGTCCCATATGTAGTACGCCAGTGACGTTAGGAGGAGGTATTACAATGGTATACGGCTCCCTCTCATCAGGAGTAGAGCTAAAAAAATCATGCTCCATCCAGTAAGCGTACCACTTATCTTCTACCTGTGTTGCGTCATATTGTGCAGGGCTACTCATAGTTTGGTATTGTTTTTGACTTTAAGAGAACAAAAGTACTGATAAGCGTACGTTTTATACTAATGACCTAGAGGTATTTTGTCGATAGAGAAGTCATTATTAAACGTATTGTTAATATCAATTTTTGGGAGGCGGTATAATTGTCAGTACATTTACAATTCCCAAATACCCTACATTATGAAAAAAATATTGTTTTTAGCAGTTGTTACTTTACTTACAGTAACGATGAGCGCTCAGAAAAAAGCCCAAATTACTTTTAAGAGTGATGTGGTAGATTACGGCGAGATAGACTACGGCAGCGATGGCGTACGATCTTTTGAATTTACAAATACAGGTGATGACGTTCTTATAGTAGCTCGTGTGTACTCTACGTGCGGTTGTACTGTGCCAGAAAAGCCAGAGGCGCCTATACAACCAGGTGAAGATGGAGTGATTAAGGTAAAATATGACACTAAGCGTCCAGGACCTATTAGAAAAACAATTTCTGTATACAGCAATGCATCAGAAGTTCCGTATACTTTAAAAATTAAAGGTATGGTAAAGCCTGAAGCTTCAGCTAACGGACAGTAAGTAACCTGAATATATTGATACAAAGCCGCCATTTTTGGTGGCTTTTTTATGGTAGCAATTCTTTAAGGGCAAATGAAATTTTCATTTTTGTATTGTCCCTACGTATTTCTAATCGTATAATCTTACCGGCCTCTTGGAAGAACAGGTTAGTGATTTGATCTAATCTCAATTTGCTAGTATTTCTGCCATTTATAGTGAGTATTTGATCACCCTTTACTAATCCTGCACGTTCTGACGGTGTGTTTGGTAATACCTCATCTACAATGTATGTGGGTTCTAAAACCTTTCGGTAGTTCTGAAAGGTTTTAAAGATATTTACTATTTCTTGCGTTTTTTCATTAGCTCTAGACACATTACGGTCATTACTCGATAAGATTTCTTTTTCTATGGTATACTCACCGTGTTTTATAATTAACCCACTTTTATTGTAGGTAAAAGGATCACTAAAATCACTATTAGGTATAAACCGAATAGTTTGCTTTTTATAGTTAAAGATGGTGGTAAACCTACGCAGTATCTCTCCACCTATGGTACCCACACGGTCATTTGTAATTTGTAGGTTTTTTATAGAGGTGCTATCAGGAAATGCACTCGTTAGTGCATCTAATTTGTAACGCCCTATAGAAAATTCAGGGATACGCGCGCGTACGCCTGTAATACTTCCATTAAGGCCAAAACCTAAATAATCTTTAAAATGTACTTCTGGGGTGTTAACGCCTGTGTCTCCATAATCAAATAGCCAAACAGCATCACTAGAGCCTGAGTCTATAAGAAGTGGTGCAATAGTACGATTACCATCATTTTTTAGCTTTGTACTAATAACAGGTCTTTTTGATATAAAGGTTAAGGCTTCATCCTGACAATTACGACAACTGTCATAGTCGTACACTGAAGGTTCGTGCAGTATAATATGCTTTTTGCGATAGTTTACCTCAACGATAAAATCTTTAAAAAGTTGATAACCAATCACTCCTTGAACTGGAAACCCAAGCTGTGGAGAAAAGTCTACACGTTCATCTAAAATAGCATATAACGGCTGTTGAGTACTGCGAGCATCTCCTATTTGTATGGTATTGTCTAATGATTCTAATGCATCTACTGGTGAGCCACTACCTGCACCAGCTATAGAGGTTGGTGTAGTTTCATTTAAAAGAATACGCTGATAGTTATCTACTTGAAAAAGAATAGTGGCTGCCGCGCCAGAGTCAAGGAGGAAGTTTAGTTCGGTTCCATTTACTGTAATCGGAATAATGATCAGGTTATTAATGATCTTGACGTCTATTTTATCACTTTTTTTCTGATTAGCTAGTGTAAAATGATCTTGGGCGCTCATAAAATACGTAGGCGTAAGGATAAGAAAAGCAAAAAGGAAGAGGAGTCTGAGGGGCACAGCAGTGATTTTAGTTAAGAAGATACAAAAAGAGGTGGGATTATGCTTTCGCGAAAGCGTAATTCACATAAATTTTAGCATTTTTGTACTTCTAAAAAAAAGATATGCCAGCTATTTCAAAGAAAGGGCAAGCGATGCCTCAATCACCTATACGTAAACTAGTGCCATTTGCCGAAGCAGCAAAAGCTAGAGGGATAAAAATACACCAGCTAAATATAGGACAACCTGATATTAAAACTCCTAAAGTAGCACTAGATGCAGTGCGCTCTGTAGATATGGAAGTTTTAGAGTACAGTCATTCGGCAGGATTTCAGTCGTATAGAGATAAACTCGCTGTATATTATAAAAAGAGCGGTATAGATGTTACTCCTGATGATATTATTGTGTCAACAGGTGGGTCAGAAGCTTTGCTTTTTGCGATGGGAAGTGTAACAGATCCTGGTGACGAGATTATCATACCAGAACCTTTTTATGCTAACTATAATGGTTTTGCTACAGCAAGTGGTGTGACGGTTGTTCCTGTAATATCTACCATAGATGAAAACTTTGCCTTACCGGCGATCTCGTCTTTTGAAAATCTAATTACAGAGCGAACAAAGGCTATTGTCATCTGTAACCCAGGGAATCCAACTGGATATTTATATAGTAAAGAAGAAATAGATCAGCTCGCGGCGCTCGTTAAAAAGCACGATCTATTTTTAATTGCTGACGAGGTGTATAGAGAGTTTGCTTATGATGGCGCTGTGCATCATTCTGTAATGAACCTAAGAGACATAGATGAACATACGATTATGATAGACTCTGTGTCTAAGCGTTTTTCTATGTGTGGTGCCCGTATAGGTTGTATTGTAAGCCGTAATAAAGAATTAATGAGCACGGCGATGAAATTTGCGCAAGCTCGCCTGAGTCCTCCTACGTTTGCACAAATAGCTAGTGAGGCTGCACTTAGTACACCTCAAAGTTATTTTAATGAGGTAATAACAGAATACGTGTCTCGTCGTGATTTACTTATAAAAGGATTAGAAAGTATTCCAGGAGTAAAAGTAGCAAAGCCTAAAGGAGCCTTTTATTGTATAGCAGAGTTGCCTGTAAAAGATACGGAGCACTTTGCAAAGTGGCTTTTAGAGTCTTTTGATGTAAATGGTACAACTGCAATGGTCGCTCCAGCAGCTGGTTTTTATTCTAGTGCCAATGTGGGTCTTAATCAGGTACGTATTGCTTATGTTTTAGAAGAAAAAGCATTAAAAGAAGCGGTAGAAATTATACGAGCAGGCCTCGAGGCTTATAAAGGATAGTTGTGCAAAAAAACGTCTCTCTTAAATCATTTAATACGTTTGGAATTGACGTAAAGGCTACTGCATTTACAGCGGTAACATCTGTTGTCCAGCTTCAAGAATTACTACATACCTATAAGGCTGATGATATTTTTGTGCTCGGTGGAGGTAGTAATATGCTTTTAAAAGGAGATGTTCATAAATTTGTAATACACATCGCCTTAAGAGGAATTGAGATTATCCAAGAGACAGATACGCACGTACATCTAAAAGTAATGGCTGGCGAAAACTGGCATTCTTTTGTGCAATATTGTGTAGAAAATGATTTGGGAGGCGTAGAAAATTTATCACTTATACCTGGCAACGTAGGGACCTCACCTATACAAAATATAGGTGCATATGGTGTTGAGCTTAAAGATACTTTTCTAAGTTGTGAGGCGGTCTCTAGGGAGACTGGAGAAGTCCGAACATTTAGTCTGGAAGCGTGTAAATTTGATTATAGAGATTCTATCTTTAAAAATGAAGCTAAAGATGCATATATCATAACAGCTGTTACATTTAAACTTACGAAGAAGAATCACGTTTTGCATACTGAATATGGCGCTATACAAGAGGTTCTAGATCGTAATGGGATACAAAAACCTACTCTACGCGATGTTTCACAAGCCGTTATTCAAATAAGACAGTCTAAACTACCAGATCCCTTAGTTTTAGGAAATAGTGGTAGTTTCTTTAAAAATCCTATTATAGATCAAGAAGCTTTTACGGCCTTACGCAAAGCACATCCTGAGGTGCCCTATTATCCTGTAGGTGAAAATAAGATTAAAGTCCCTGCTGGGTGGCTTATTGAGCAGGCGGGCTTCAAGGGGAAACGCTTTGGTGATGCTGGTGTGCATGATAAACAAGCGCTGGTATTAGTAAATCACGGAAATGCTTCAGGTGAAGAGATCTGGAATCTAGCAATGAAGATTCAGAAAGAAGTACATCGCAAATTTGGACTTACGATTACGCCCGAGGTTAATATTATTTAATATCTCTCTTTATTAGTAATTTAGGCACGTAAATTGTAATATTAAATATAGAATAAACAATATGCTAAACATAGAAGCGCATACTGTTTTAGATTTTTAAAAAACTATTGACATGTTGATAAAAAAATTAGTAGTCTTATGTAGTCTGTTTGTTGTTGCTATTGCATCAGGACAACAGTCTAATTTTAATGTAGAAAAAGGAAATTTAGTTTGGACAAAAACCTATGAAAGTGATGTCGAAGTTAAGGAAGCCTTAAAAACCATAAAACGCCTCAAAGGTGTAAAACGTGGTGTTACTAGCAAAGTTTATAACATCACTAATGAATGCGGTAAAGACAACGTGCGTAACTTTATGAAAGAGTCTATGAACGCTAAGGTGCTTATCAAGCAGAACAAAGGCTTAGGTTCGTATATAGTTTCTGTTTCTGAAATTAAGTTTACAGATAATGTGACCTACGGTAGCTTTAATACAGAAACGGCTTCTGCTCCAAAGGAGATCGAAGATTACGTCTTAAAGGAAGAAAGTGGTAAGGTTATAGAAAATAAAATTACGAAGAATAGTCTGAGTTGTATTAATGAAACATTTACAGCTTTATTTACGTTTAAGTAAATACACGCTTTCGCGAAAGCGTAAACGTTAAAAGGCGCCTACACGATACGTGTAAGCGCCTTTTAGTTTATAGGATATATGCTTACTCAGGCATGAGCACCGTATCGATAACGTGTATTACACCATTTGATCCTTTTAAGTTAGTTGCTGTAACTATAGCTGTCGTACCGCTAGCATCTGTTAATACAACTTTGTTGTTGTTAAGAGTCGCGATAAGTATCGTACCGTGTAATGTTTCGACTTGTAAGGAGCCGCCACCTTGTTTTATAGCAGCGATCACGTCTGTAGCCATTAAATTTCCAGGGATAACGTGATACGTTAATATGCTACTTAGTTGTGTTTTATTCTCAGGTTTAAGCAATTTTGCCACTGTTCCTGCGGGCAACTTGTCAAAGGCCGTATCTGTAGGTGCAAATACAGTAAATGGTCCGTCTCCTTGTAAAATGATAGTAAGATCTGCAGCATTTAATGCTGTAATGAGCGTAGTGTGGTTTTTAGATTTTGTTATAACGCCTGTTATGTCTTGAGCAAAAGATATAGTCGAAATAAAAAAACAAACTATACTAGAAAGTAAAGTGGTACGTTTCATAACTTTAAAAATTAGTAGGCTGAGTGAATAAATAGTACATTTAAGCGTTCAGTTATAATTACGGTGTTAAGACGCCGTAAAGATTTCATAGTCACCCTAAACTTTTGTTAAAAGACCAATCATCTTTTGAAACCATTTGTAGAAAACCACATCATAGAGCTGCTAAGAGCAGGCGATGAGCGTGCGGTCACATTACTTTATGACCACTATGCTGATGCACTTTTTGGCGTTGCCCTAAAAGTTACACACGACAGAGATCTTGCGCAAGATGTTCTTCAGGAATCCTTCGTAAAAATCTGGAAAAAAGGATCTAAATATGACGCTTCAAAAGCCCGTTTATTTACTTGGCTTTTTAGAGTTGTACAAAATACAGCGATCGATGCTGTACGAAAACGCAATAGAAAAACAGAAAAAGAAATCCAAAACGACAGCGCGAGCGTATTACCTTTAGAAGCTACGTCTTTTATTATTGAGCACATAGGTGTACAACAGCATACAGAAACGCTAGACGAGAAGTATAGAGTTGTTATAGATGCCCTCTTTTTTAAAGGAATGACGCAACAAGAAGCGAGTGATGAGCTAGATATACCGTTAGGAACAGTAAAGTCTAGATTAAAAATCGGACTTAGAGAGTTGCGCAAGTTGTTTGGCCCAATGATTGTAATTTATATTTTGAATTTTATACACTAATGACCCAAGACAAAGTAAATATCTTTTTAGAATCTGATATCTTAGAGCGTTACCTCTTAGACAGAACGACTTCTGAAGAAAACGCTACCGTAGATTATTTTTTGAGTACCTCTCAGGAAGTAAGGGATACGTACGCAGAGCTACAAGAAAATCTTGAGCGCTACGCACAGACATACGCTACACCGCCACCCGCAGAATTACGTGATCGTATTTTAGATAGTATAAAAGGTAAAGAGCAGGTAAAGAGATCATTTCCCTGGATGGCAGTTGCAGCTAGTATTGCGGCATTTATGTTTGCAGGTTTAAGTTTTATGTTTTGGAGTCAAAATGAACAGCTTTGGAATGAGCGTCAGGTAACTAACAACCTAATTCAAGACCTTAACGAAGATGTAAACTCTAATAAGTACAAACTTGCTCAAGTAGAAAGTCAATTTTTAATCCTAAATAAACCTGAGACATCTAAGTATGTTCTCGACGGTAATCGCAGGGCTAGGCGTTTTAAAGCCGTGGCATACGTAAATAATCTAGAGCAAAAATCATACGTAAATCCAGTCTTATTACCAGAATTGCCTGATGATCAAGTGTATCAGATGTGGGCAAGTGTAGATGGTAAAATGGTGCCCCTTGATATTTTAAAAATGTCAAAAGATCAACTCACCGAAATTCCTTATGAAGAGCGTATGGCAAGTTTACAAATTACCATAGAGCCTAAAGGTGGTAGTAAACAGCCTACTGATGAGGATACAGTAGCTAACATCGAGTTTTAATAAAACCTTCACAGCAATTCTCCGTATATTTGTAAAAAATAAACGGAGATGAAACTGCTTTTAATAACATTAGCGCTACTCGCATTTGCCATAATTGGTATCTCTATCAAGTTATGGGCAAAAAAAGATGGTAAGTTTGCTGGTACTTGTGCTAGTCAGAGTCCTTTCTTAAATAAGGATGGTGAGGCTTGCGGTATGTGTGGTAAGCTTACTTCAGAAATGGGAGACTGTACTAACGATAAATAATCGTTGCGCAGTTGGAGCTCATTCTAGACTACTTACTATATGCGTTTCTCGCTGTTGCAGCAATAAATACGTTATACTATATTTTCTTTTTGAAATTTGCTTTCGCGAAAGCGTATACTCAAAAAAAACCATCACTTAATCTTCCCGTTTCCTTAATTGTCTGCTCTAAAAATGAAGCCGATAATTTGAGAAAGCACATCCCACTTTGGTTAGCTCAAGACTACCCAGATTTTCAGCTAGTACTTATTAATGACTCATCTCGAGATGAAACAGGAGATGTCATTGAATCATTTCAACATAAAGATGATCGTATCAAAGTTGTTACTGTTCAGAACAATGAAACATTCTGGGCAAGTAAGAAGTATGCACTTACCTTAGGGATCAAAGCAGCCGCTCACGAACACCTTCTTTTTACAGATGCAGACTGTGCTCCAGATTCAAAAAATTGGTTACGTAAAATGACACGCCATTTTGAAAATAATAAAATGGTTGTTTTAGGGTATGGTGGTTATACGACAAGTAAAAATAGATATTTAGATAAGCTTATAAAGTTTGAAACCATAATAACTGCACTTCAGTATTTTAGTTATGCGTTATGGGGAAACCCATATATGGGAGTAGGTCGTAATATGGCATACACTAAAAAACTCTTTTTCGAACACAATGGTTTTATAAAACATATGAATATTCATAGTGGTGACGATGACCTTTTCGTAAATGAAGCGGCTACAAATAAAAACAGTGCTATAGAGATTAGTAAAGAAGCGCACACTTGGTCTGAGCCCAAACATACATTTGCAGCTTGGTTCCTTCAGAAACGTCGTCATATTAGTACGGCAACACGCTATAGTGTAAAGGATCAAGTACTCTTAGGATTATTTTTTGGTACTCAGCTCCTGTTTTTAATCGGTGCTATTGGGATGTCTATCATTGCACACCATATACTTTGGGTACTTATCGCAATAGGTGCAAGATACTTTTTCGCTTGGCTCGCGGTAGGTTTGGGAGCACATCGTTTAGGAGAGAAGAGTAGCATTGTTTACTTTCCTGTACTTGAGTTGTTTTTAGTATTCTTTCAAATAACTATCTTTAACTCAAATCTGATCTCAAAGCCCAATCATTGGAAGTAACAACATCCATAGTACAAACGCACATTGACAAGGCGCTCTTAGGTCAACAGGCTGCATATAATTTCTTACTTAACACATTTTGGAATGATGTGTACGGCTTTCAGCTCAAGCGCACTCAGAATACGTACGAGGCAGAAGAGATCACTATAGAAACATTCTCAAAAGCATTTGATAAGCTCTCTACCTATAAAAAGGAATACACCTTTAGCACTTGGCTCACAACTATTTCTAAAAACATCCACATAGATCGCATACGTAAGAAGCAATCTAGCATACGCTCTCATATCTCGTTTAAAAATAATGACGAACTCGTTTCTAGTCTAAAGGACGATGCTCCAACGGCCGAAGACACTATCATTAGAGAGCAAAATCTTGCTCAGTTATTACAGTACATCAAAGGTCTAAAACCAGGTTATCAAGAGATGATAAACCTACGCTACTTTCAAGAGATGAGTTACAAGGAAATGGCAGAGTACCTTGATGAGCCTATGAATAATGTAAAGGTAAAACTGCTTAGAGCGCGTAGGTTACTAACTGATGTCATTACGCGAGCAGAGCAATGAGAAAACTATTAAAATCTTTAGGTCCAGGCCTATTGTTTGCCGGAGCAGCCATTGGCGTTTCTCATTTGGTACAGTCTACGAGAGCAGGAGCAGACTTTGGCTTCGGACTCCTTTGGGCATTACTTCTTATTAACCTAGTAAAGTATCCTTCATTTCAGTTCGGTACGCGTTATGCTGCGGCGACGGGCAAATCGCTATTAGACGGGTATTTAGGATTAGGTAAATGGGTGCTGGTGGCATATTTTATTTTGAGTCTTCTCACCATGTTTACCATTCAGACCGCAGTAACTATTGTTACTGCAGGCCTTGCTGTCGCTTTATTTGGAATAGGTAATGTGGCCATTTGGAGTGTGGTTATTACTTTGATTTGTGCGGGGATTCTAGCCATTGGTAAATTTAAAATACTAGACCACTTAATTAAGGTGATTATAATCACACTTACCATAAGTACTGTGGTAGCTGTTATTTTTGCTTACATAAATTATACTGATGTCTATCAGATTTCAGAAACTAAGGGGTTGTCATTTAAGCAGGTACTGCCTACAGATGCTCTTGGAGTAGCTTTCTTGATTGCTTTTATGGGTTGGATGCCAGCACCGCTGGACATTTCAGTATGGCAATCGCTATGGACAAAGGAAAAAGCTAAAACACAAAAAATTACCGTAAAAAATGCACTGCTTGATTTTAATATCGGGTACGTAGGAACGGTAATTATAGGTTTAGGTTTTGTGACCTTAGGCGCGCTAGTTATGTATGGTAGTGGTGAGACATTTTCTAGCTCAGGTTCTGTATTTGCTGGGCAGCTTATCGGGATGTATACAGCAAGTTTAGGTGACTGGGCAACCGTTATCATCGGGATTGCTGCCTTTACTACAATGTTTAGTACAACAATTACAACATTAGACGCTTCACCCAGAGCTATGGAAAAAACCGCAGTACTTTTAAAATTACCTACAGTATTACAGTCATATAGCATTTGGATTCTAGTGCTTGCCATCGGTACTGGAGGCATTCTGTTTTTCTTAATAAACGAGATGGGAACTTTAGTTCAGATAGCTACAGTTTTGTCATTTTTAACAGCACCGCTCTATGCATTGGGTAACATGCTTTTGTTTAGCGATAAGAATATTCCCAAAGAAGCTCACTTGTCTACTAGTATGAAAGTGTATGCGTGGGTAAGCATTTTTGCTCTCGTACTCTTTAGCGCTTATTATATCAGTACACTTTTCTAGCTTAACAGCAATTTACCAGAGACGCTTTCGCGAAAGCGTAACAAAAAACTATCTTTGTCGCTTATGCAATTTGACCTCCTTACCACAGATCCTGCGAGCAAAGCACGAGCTGGAAAAATTACTACAGACCACGGCGTTATTGAAACGCCTATTTTTATGCCAGTAGGTACTGTTGCGTCTGTAAAAGGCGTACATCAGCGCGAACTCAAAGAAGAGATTAATCCTGACATAATTTTAGGAAATACCTATCACTTATACTTACGACCAAAATTAGAAGTCCTTAAGGCTGCTGGTGGTCTGCATAAGTTTATGAATTGGGATCGTAATATCCTGACAGATAGCGGTGGTTTTCAGGTATATTCCTTACGAGGTAATCGTAAGATTAGGGAAGATGGCGTAAAGTTTAAATCACACATAGATGGTTCTGAGTTGTTTTTTACACCAGAAAATGTGATGGACACACAGCGCATTATAGGGGCAGATATTATTATGGCCTTTGATGAGTGTACACCATACCCTTGTGATTATAATTATGCTAAGCGATCTATGCATATGACGCACCGCTGGTTAGATCGTTGTATTAAGCATTTTGATAACACACAACCACTGTACGGCTATAATCAGTCGCTTTTTCCGATAGTGCAGGGTAGTACTTATACAGATTTAAGAAAACAATCTGCCGAATATATTGCAAACTCGGGAGCAGAAGGAAACGCCATAGGTGGGCTTTCTGTAGGAGAACCAGCAGAAGAAATGTACGCAATGACTGAGGTAGTAACGGCGATACTACCTGAAGATAAACCTCGTTATTTAATGGGAGTTGGAACGCCCATAAATATATTAGAGAATATTGCTTTGGGTATAGATATGTTTGATTGCGTAATGCCTACCCGTAATGCGCGTAATGGGATGTTATTTACAGCTCACGGAAGTATAAACATTAAGAACAAAAAGTGGGAGATGGATTTTTCTCCTATAGATGATATGGCGCTCACTTGGGTAGATACTGAATATACTAAAGCTTATTTGCGTCACCTGTTTAGAGCAAACGAACTTTTAGGAATGCAAATAGCAACAATACATAATTTAGGTTTTTATGTATGGCTCACACGTGAGGCTCGTAAACAGATTCTTGCCGGGACTTTTGTCGCTTGGAAGGATAAGATGGTAAAACAAATGGATAACCGTCTCTAATGAAAATACTCGATTGGTACATATTAAAGCGATATCTGGGCACGTTTCTGACGATGCTCGCGCTATTTATACCCATCGGGATTACCGTAGACCTCGCCGAAAAGATTGACAAAATATTACTCAACGAAGTTCCGTTTATAGAGGTTGTAATTTATTACCTAAATTTTACGGTATATTTTGCTAACCTTTTATTTCCGTTATTTTTATTTCTTTCTGTCATCTGGTTTACGAGTAAGCTGGCAAACAATACAGAAGTAATTGCCTTCTTGAGTAGTGGGGTTTCTTTTTATCGCTTTTTGCGACCCTATATTATCGGTGCGACTATAGTTT
>Ga0115565_10002271_pt1 | contig 14777 bp, 15 predicted proteins | sample COGITO_mtgs_1105_FD_87199 | JGI IMG/M metagenome (GOLD analysis project Ga0115565, IMG submission 87199) | Pelagic marine microbial communities from North Sea - COGITO_mtgs_110530 | ecosystem: Environmental > Aquatic > Marine > Epipelagic | place: Germany:Helgoland, sampling site Kabeltonne... | reverse complement strand
TGAATGGAGTCCACCACCAGAATTTTGGGGCGCTTCTGCTCGGCAATGGCACAGACAGTTTCCACCGATGTCTCCGCCATAATCTCCAGTTTATCCACGGGCAGATCCAGGCGCTTGGCGCGCATAGCCACTTGCTGAGGTGACTCCTCACCGGTGACATACAGCGCCGTATTATTTTCCGCCAGCTTACACAGAGTCTGCAGTAGCAATGTACTTTTACCAGCTCCGGGCTCACCGCCCACCAAAATAGCCGAGCCGGGCACCAGACCTCCTCCTAGCACCAGATCCAGTTCGCCGGTCCCTGTAGTGATTCTGGGAATTTCATCCAGCGCAATATCGGCGAGAGTTTTGACTGCACTATCTACAGCGCCGGCAAATCCCGGGCGCAATACCTTGCCACCCCGAGCGGCGGGGCCCAGACGCACTTCAGACAATGTATTCCAGGCGCTGCACTCGCCGCACTGGCCCTGCCATTTGCGATAGTCGGCACCGCAATCATTGCATACATAGGCTGATTTGGATTTTGTCGCCAAAGGAGTTCTCCTGTTATCAGTGCTTATTTAAGCTTATTACTGTTATTATGTACAGTAATAAAAATACCAGCTGAGGGCTAAGATAAGCCTACAGCAAACTTACAAAAACAGCTTTTAACTATGTCATTATCCATCCGCCAGGCCAGCATCGAAGACTGCCCCTTAATACTGCAATTTATTAAACAACTGGCAGACTATGAAAAGCTGCTTCATGAGGTGGTGGCCAATGTCACCACACTGGAGGAGTCTTTATTTGGCGATAGACCCTACGCCGAGGTAGTGATTGCCGAGCACCAGGATCAGCCAGTTGGATTTGCTCTGTTCTTCCATAATTACTCCACCTTTCTGGGGCAGCCCGGCCTCTATCTTGAGGATCTCTATATTCAGCCAGAGATGCGTGGCAAAGGCTTTGGCAAAACATTGCTCGCCTATCTGGCCAATCTGGCCCTTGAGCGCAACTGTGGCAGGCTGGAATGGTGGGTACTAGACTGGAATCAGTCAGCTAAAGATTTTTACCAGTCTCTGGGCGCCGAGCCCATGGATGACTGGACCGTCAACCGGGTGACCGGCGATGCACTGAGCAAACTTGCCAGCCATTTTTCAGTAGAGGGCCAACCATGAGCAGCAATGACCTAAAGGGCAAACGTATTCTAGTCACCCAGGCTGATACCTTTATGGGCCCCACTCTCTGCGAAGTCTTTACAGAAAAGGGCGCCGAGGTAATCAGGGATAATCAGCTGCTGACCGAGCCAACACTACCCGCGCAGCTTGTTGCAGCTGCAGGCTCTATCGATGTACTGGTAATAAACCTGGCCATTCCCGCCCCCTTTACCAAGCTGGAGAAAGTCGATGATAACGAATGGGAATCAGTATTTAGTGCAGTGGTTAACCCAATGCCCAGGCTGGTCAGCGCAGTGCTACCTCAGATGATTGAACGCCAGTCTGGCAAGATACTGGTGATGGGCAGCGCCTCAGCCCTGCGTGGCATGAAGCGAGCATCCACTTACAGCGCAGCCCGTGGTGCACAGTTGGCCTATGTGCAGGCCGCCGGTGTCGAGATGGCCCCCCATAACATTCAAATTAATGCCATAGCCCAGAACTTTGTCGATAACCCCACCTACTTCCCGGAAGAGACCAAAGCCAATCCCGCATTCCAGGATCGGCTTAAACGAGAGGTGCCCCTGGGGCGGCTGGTATCCATGCGCGAAGATGCCCAGTTTGCCGCCTATCTCTGCTCTGATGCCGCTGACTGCTTTGTGGGTCAGGTGTTTCCTGTTAGTGGCGGCTGGGCCAGTTAAAAAATGAGCAGCATGGCATGATTATCTCGTTCATCGATTCGCTTTCTGCTAAAGTAATCCGATGTCATTAATTCCCGAAAAACCTATTGTAATCTCGCCCAGTCTAGCTGCGACGCTGGGCCTTGAAGAAGCGGTGTTGTTGCAATTGCTGCAGGAATGCATTGCCCATGGCGAGTCGTTGCACAGCAGTGGATTTAACTGGGTGACCATCCCGGGACACAGGTTACTGGGGCTGACGCCTTTCTGGCGCGAAGAAGATATCCGCCGTCTGTCGGCCAGCCTTCATGAGAAGGGCCTGTTATTAATTGGCGGCGGCGCTTTTTCCGCACAGCAGGATTTCCGCTTTGCCTTTAATGAAGGGGCCAGCTCAGCTCAAGTACCATCCCAGACAGCACAGCAGTCCAGCCCACAGATTAATCAGTTCAGCAGCCCTCATTCCGCGAAGACCATTGGTGGAAGCTGGCAGCCCAGCGAGGACGCGCTGCGCCAGCTAGCACAGCTGGGTGTGACCGGGGAGTTTGCCCAGCAGCAGATTCCCCAGTTTGTCGCCTACTGGCGCGAGCGCAATGTACCGCGCCACAGCTGGGAGTCAAAATACATTAAGGAGGTTTGGCGCCAGTGGCAGCAGGCGGCAAGTAAGCACCATAGGCGCAGCCGTGAAGTCTCTGTCACCAGCGAATGGCGGCCCTCTGCCGATGCTCTGGATATCCTGATTAAACAGGGCGGCATCAATCCCAACTTTATCGAAGATGCGGTGCCGGAGTTTATTCTGTACTGGCGTGACCGCGGAGATCTATCCAGCACCTGGGATTCCAAGTTTATTCATCATGTACGCCGCCAATGGCAGTTCTATACTGGCATGATGGATCAGGACAGTATGCCCCGCGCGATCCCAGCGCAGTGGCAGCCAAAAGAAACTGTCTATGATGTGCTGCAGATGGCGAATATTGATCGCCAGTTTGCCCAGCAGATTATCCCGGAATTTGTTTTATACTGGCAGGAAAATGGCACACCCCATGGTTCCTGGAGCACCAAATTTTTGCAGTATGTGAAGCGCCAGTGGGCGCGGCACAATCAACCCCAGTCAGCGAGTGTTAGTCATGGCAAGCAAGGATCTAATTCAGAAGGTCGCATCCGAGATCGCAGCATCATCGACGCGCTCTCCGACCGCAGCTGGGCAAGCTAAAGCCGCGCCAGCCAGCCCTGAACTGATTGATAGTATCAATCAGATCTTTGCGCTGTTTCAGGTGAATTACCACAACCAGTACTACGCGGCCTTTGGCGACAATACCAAGTCAGAAAATCTGGCCAAAAAACTCTGGCTATCCAAACTCAGCGACTTTGGCCCAGAGGTAATTCTTGCGGCGGCAGAAAAAATTATTGCCGAGAGTGAATACCTGCCCACATTGCATAAAATGCTCAATGCCTGCCGCTCAGCTGGCATGCCCTCTAACCTGCCCAACCCGCGCAGGGCCTATGAAGAAGCCTGCAATAAACCCAGTCCAAAAGCCGAGCAAAAATGGTCTCACCCGGCAGTTTATTTAGCGGCCCGAGACTGTGGTTGGCATATGCTAGCCAATGAAATTGAATCCAAAGCGCTGCCCGCCTTTACTCAGATATACAATGGGTACTGCGATCGCGTGGTCGCCGGCGAAGAATTTATTGTTGAGCCTCCCCAGGCGCTACCGGAAAGCCCCCAGGTGCTCGCCAGCAAAAAGCACAATCGTCAGCAGCTTGACCAACTTAAGCAGTTATTGAACTAGGCCCGGCCCATGGCAGGACAACTTCTTACTCACAACTCTACCGCTCGGCGCATGGCGAAAACTATTCTCAATGGGTTTCGCAGCTATTTTGCCGACTATCTGAACTCTACTCTAAGTGCCAAGGCGCGCTTTGAGAAAGCAGACTGGCACGGGGTGCAGCAGGCCAATGTGGACCGGCTGGAACTGTATAAAGACAAAGTCGCCCAGACAGTTCAGTATCTGGAGATGGTGACCAACAAGGATATTGCCAACCTCAAGCTGTGGAGCGAAGCCAAGCAGGCCTATACCCAGCTGGTGTTTAATTTCCCCAACTTTGAAATTGCCGAGACCTTCTTTAACTCTGTATTCAGTGATATCCATGATCACGACAAAATCAGCGACGATATTATCTATGTGCTCTCCTCTCAGCTTATTGAAGCGCCTGAGGCTGAGTACAGTATTTTTGTCCGCTACGAGGGTGAGGGGCTTCGCGAGACCTTTAGACGGATCCTCAAGGAATCTGAGTTTAGTCTACCAGGCGAGGATATAGAGCTAGACCTGGACTGTATTACCGAGGTGTTTAACCAGGAAGTAACGCCACAACTTAAAGGGGCGCCAGAGCAGCTAAAGTTTGATATTTTGGAGTCTACTTTCTATCGTAGCAAAGCAGCCTATATGGTGGGCCGAGTGGTGGATGGCGACCAGACTTTTCCTATGGCTCTGGTATTTCTCAACACAGAGCAGGGTCAACTCTATGTGGATACAGCGCTGTTTAATGATGATGACCTGAGTGTGGTTTTTAGTTTTACCCGCAATCACTTTATGGTGGATGCGCCGCTGCCCTATCAGTATGCCCACTTTCTGAAGACATTAATGCCTCGCAAGCTGGACTATGAAATCTACAACAGTCTGGGGTTTCCCAAGCATGCAAAAACTGAATTCTACCGGCAGCTGGTAGGCCATCTGGAAAATTCCAACGACAAGTTTATTGTCGCGCCCGGCATCAAAGGCATGGTGATGACCGTGTTTACCCTGCCCTCGTACAATATTGTTTTTAAAATTATTAAAGATAAGTTTGCGCCGCCCAAGGAAGTGACTCATCAGATTGTGCGAGAGAAATACCGCCTGGTATCTCGCCATGACCGTATTGGGCGCATGGCGGATACCCAGGAATTTGATAATCTGGTATTTCCCCTGGATCGCTTTTCTGATGAGTTGATCGAAGAGCTTCAAAAAGTTGCCAGCGGCTCAATCGATATACGCGGCGATACGCTGCTTATCCGGCATCTCTATACCGAGCGCTATATGACTCCACTGAATATCTATCTGGAGACGGCCGATGACGACGAAATTCGCAGTGCCATGGAGGAATACGGCAACTGTATCAAGCAGCTGGCGGCGGCCAATATTTTTCCCGGGGATATGCCCCTGAAGAACTTTGGTGTCACCCGTCATGGTCGTGTGGTTTTCTATGATTATGATGAAATAGCCACATTGACCGATTGTAATTTTCGCGAAATTCCGCAGCCGCGCACGGAACAGGAAGAGATGCAATCAGGTACCTGGTATACGGTGGGGCCAGATGATATTTTTCCGGAGGAGTTTCGATTATTTTTCTCTGGCAATATTAAAGCGCGAAAGATGTTTGAAGAGATTCATGGCGAGCTTTACCAGGTCAGTTTTTGGACCGGGCTGCAGGAACAGATACGCAATGGCTATGTGGTGGATGTGTTTCCCTATCGCCGCGTTAAACGCTTTGATCGCGGCAAAGACTCTGTGCTGGAAGTATTTTCCGACTAGCTGGCTATCTGTAGGGCAAAAACTCTCGGCGCTGACCAGCACTGATTTCAATACCATCGATACCCACGGCAACCAGCGACCAGTGGCTGTCTAATTTATCGCCCTGGCGAAAACTGCCGCCGTTGGCAAATAACCGATTTGAAGCCGAGCCTTCCGCCATATACATATGCCCGGAAATTTGCAGCTGTGGCAGAACTAGAGCCTCTGGCTCTGCTGTGGATACAGGGGGTGTAGGGGGGGGTTTAACAGTGGCGGCCTTTTCGATCACCTGGGGGGCGGGCGCCGCCTGAATACTGTCAACTGCTGGCTGCTGCACTGGCACCTGGGGTCTAACTAACAGCCCGGAATAAACAACCAGACCTATAACTAAAGCAAGGATGCACAGCAGCAGGACAATAGTTCTAGGGGCATTTGATTTAGCGGGTTGCTGGTAGGGGTCCCAGTTTGAGCTGGCAAAATCATCCAGCTCTTTGGGGTCTTCGCGCAAACGATCTCGCTCGGCTTTTTTTAGGGCATCAAGAATATAGGACATTAGTTGCTACCCTCTGTTAACAGGGGGATATCGGTTTGGGTTAATTGATTTAAGCGCAGTAATGTTTCTCTCCCCACCACGCCGTCAGCGGTAATCTCCTGCTCGCGCTGAAATCTTAGCACCTGATTGGCGATGGCCTGGGTGTAGCGGCCGCCACTAATAATCGCCTCTGCATTCTGATCAACTTTTTGTAGCTGGGTTTGCAGCCAGCTTAGGGCCCGCGCATCTGTGTCACCCAGTGCTAAACGCTCAACCTCAACGGGGGGTCGCCACAGGTAGATAAAACTGCGCGACCATCTGTCTCGAAATGCCTGACCGTCCAATCGCTGAGTATCTGAGCCATTGGTAACAGTAAATCCCGACTGATCTATCCGGGTAAGCAGGTAGCTTTTTAAATAGCCAGCCTGGGTCTCCAGACGCACTATGCCTGGTCGATTAATTATCTCGAGATCAATAACCTCGGCGTCGGAGATTTGTTGAGATTGCAAACCTTGAAATTCCGCTAGAGCGATAAAGTCTTCCTGGGAGTAAACCTCTGTGCTGGCTACTGACCAGAGACCCAGCAATTCGGCAAATGGGTTTAGGTTTGGGGTTTGAGTTAGGGCTGGTTTTTTGTTGGCTGAGGGCTCTTGACTAGCTGAGGGCTCTTTATAAGCTGAAGGCTCTTGATTAGCTGAGGGCTCTTTTTTGGCTGAAGGCTCTTTTTGGGCTGAGGGCTCTTGATAGGCTGAGGGCTCTCTACCCGCTGAGGGCTCTTGATAGGCTGAGGGCTCTTGATTCTCGACACCAGGTCCGGCGGCGATAAGCCAGGCCACTATAATAAGCAACATAGCTGCAAGACCATGGGGCCAGTACTTTATCAGGGGATGGGATAATGTTTGTTCGCCAAGAATTTCTACGGAAGCCTGTTTAATCAGCTTTGGGGTGATAGTTCTGGTTTCGGTGGAGTAAGCGGCCAGCAAGGAATGCTGACATACTAAGTTTATTAATCTGGGAACTCCTTTGGTCAGCCTGTACAGCATCGACATACAGGCGCCATCAAAGAGAGGCTGTTTTGCTCCGGCACGGTGCAGACGATGATTGACATAGTTGGCCAGATCATCCTTGTCCAGGGGCAATAGATGAAATCTCGATACCACTCGCTGATTGAGCTGGCGCAATTCTTTTTGTGCCAATACCTCCAAAAGCTCCGGCTGCCCAACCAGCAAAATATGCAACAGCTTGTGGGTATGGGTTTCCAGATTGCTCAACAGCCGTAATGTCTCCAAAACCTCGGCAGTCAGGTTTTGCGCCTCTTCAATAACAATGAGTGTTTTCTTGCCCTGGGCATGGGCCTGCAGTAAATCCTGGTTGAGTGCATCGGTGCAGATTTTTGTAAATGACAGGCCACTGCTACTGGGCAATTCTATAGATAGCTCGTCACAGATACTGGCTAGCGCATCGCTGACCTCAAGTTTACTGTTGAGCACATAGGCCACCCGCACATGGGCTGGCAGGCGCTTTAGCATGGTGCGGGTCAATGTGGTTTTGCCGGTACCCACTTCCCCGGTCAGCAGAATAAAACCGCCCTCCCGATCCAGACCATACTTTAGATGGGCAACCGCCTGGCGGTGGTGGTTACTGGGGTAGAGAAAGCCGGGGTCGGGGACAATCGAGAAGGGTTCCCGGACAAGGCCAAAATGCTTGAGATAAATACTCATAGCGCATGATTACTCTGTTGACTGTTCTGCCTCTTGACCCTGTAAAAATTCTTCCAGCTGCCTGGTCAGGGGGCCTTCTTTCTCGCCATTTAAATCTCTGGTGATCAGGTGCTCAAACTTATTTTTGGATAGCTTGCGAGCATCTGCCGCAGTGCGAATAATGGTCGGTCGGATAAACATCATCAACACCTTCTTGGTGTCCCCTTTAACCGAGGAGCGGAACAGTCGACCCAGCAGGGGGATATCTCCCAGCAACGGCACCTTTGAGGCATTGTCGGACGTCTGGTCTTCAATCAACCCCCCCAAAACCAGCAGTTCGCCATCCTGAATCATCACATTGGTCTGCATGGTGCTTTTGGAGGTAGTCTGCAATCCGGGCTCGCCGCTCTTAACTTTGGAAGACTCCTGTTCAATCTCCAAGCGCACACCGTTGCCCTTGCTGATCTGCGGCTTGACCTTCAGCATCACGCCTACTTCTTCCCGGTTTACCGTAGTAAATGGGTTGCCACTGGACGTGTTGTTACTAATGCTGGAGAAGCTGCCGGTGACAAATGGCACCTCTTCACCCACTGTCAAAGTGGCCTCTTCATTATCAAGGGTTACAACCGAGGGTGTAGAGAGAATATTGGTTGCACCATCGGTTTTTAGCGCCTGGATCAGGATGCCCATACCTTTGCCGGTCTCCTGGTCAAAGTCGCCAGCCACTCCCAGTGCAGACTGCGGCAGGCTGCCAACCGCGGCTGCCAATGTGTTGGAGTCTACTTCGCCATTAATACCCACTCCCAGCAGAGAGCTGAGCAGCTGATCGAAATTAGTCAGATAGCCGCCGCGGCGTTTGCTGGCATAGGCCAGTTCAGTGCTCAGGGTTTTTGCCTGGGACTCTGACAGCTCGGCAATCACAGCCTCGATTAAGACCTGGGGCCTGGACAGGTCGAGCTTGCTGACCACATTTTTAATCTCTCGAATTACCGCAGAGGGCGCAGCCACAACCAGTGCATTATTCAACTCGTCAATTTCAATTTTATAGGCGGTCTTAGCCTTATCTTTGGAGCCAGCTTCACCGGCCAAACGCAAAAAGATATCGGACTGCAACATGCCTTCGACTATGGGCTTCATTTCTGAAGCGCGGGAGTAATCCAGATAAATCACCTCAACACTACCTTTTTTGGTCGAGGGCAGATCCAGAGATTTGAGCATGGTCTTAAAGGAGGTTCGAGCAATGCTTGGGCCGCTAACAATCACGCGATTATTTAAACCATCTTCAACCAGCGACAGATCCTGTTTCTGTAACTGTTTTAACTGACCGGCAATATGTACAGCTTCAGCAGCCGAAATATACTCCAGATTGATTACCTCAACGGCACTCTGATCCGGGTCATCCATCTCCGCAATCAGCCGCTTGACCTGCTCGACATTGGTGCGAATATCAGAGATTACCAAATAGTTGCTTTGACTAAAGGCCTGCAGTCGCGCACCACTGCTCATCATCGGCTTGAGCACTGGCACCATAGTTGCGGCCTGCACATATTTGATCTTTAGCACCTCTGTTGTCAGCTGGTTATTGCCGCTACCACCGGCAAAATTAAACGCCTGATTAAAGGGCACAACACGTATTACAGCACCGTCTTCAATGGCCTGAAACCCCTGCACCTGAATAGCAGAGAGTACAGCCGGATACAGCAGCGATGAATCTATAGGCTCTGGTGCAATAATGGTCACCTTGCCTTTGACGCGAGGGTCGAGCACAAAGGACTTGCCAGTGATCTCAGCAACGCTCTCAATCACGCTGCGAATATCTGCATCGCGAAAGTTAATACGTACCTGGTCGTCGGCACTCGCATCTGCGATTAGGCAGAGGATAAAAATCAGGGAGCCTAACCATGCAATAAGACTGCGCCCTGTACGCTGAGAACCAGCTGCCATAATGTTTGTCCGCTTAGTTATTGTCGTTTTCATTTTATCGGGTTAATCCAAGATTCGGTAATATTTTCGCTGACAGGCTGGCAGCATTGACGTAAATGGTTTCTTCCTGACCCTGCCGCATAATCGTGACTGGCAGGCTGTTGCTGTTACTGTAGCTGACCCATTGGGCTGGATTGGCCATTAACTCCTGCACCGACTTGCCATCTACCTGAACAACTATATCGCCCTCTTGCAGATCGGCTATAGATGTTAACTCTGCTGAGAGATTATTTAATTTAAGCCCAGAACCACTGCCCGCCATCACCGGGACAGCACCAAACATATTGGCCAGGGCAAAGCCCTCCTGGGGTTCGCTGGAGGTTTCCGCTGGCGATACCTGCTCAGTTTCAATAATTACCTCAGGTTTTTTCATTACAACTTGCTGGGTAACGCCATTCTTGCGCACCACAATTCTAAAGGTCTCTATATCCACCAAACGGAAGCCGGAACCAAGGTCATCGTCAATACGATAAACCGCCTCTGGCTTGCCATTAAACTTTAATGTGGCCAGAGAATCCTCGCCAGCCATCATCACACCCAGAAGTAGAGCGTTAATATTGGCCTCTGGCAACTCGCCATGTTTTTGTGCAAGGCTGGTCTCGTCAACCACCGAGTCGCTGCTAAACCAGTTCCAGTAGAGCACTTTTGCCGAGGCTGGCCGGGAGATTTCTCTGAACTCCCGGTCACCAGAGGAGATAAATTGCAGTGCTATTGAGACCGCCAGATAGATAGAGGCAACCAGCAGTACAAGCAACAGGGCGAGAGGTGCCAGTTCACTGGAGGGACGATCGAGTAGCTTGCGGCTAATTGACATAACTGACCTCCAGAGTCGCATCCCACAGATTGGTTTCCGTGGCCGACCCAGTCACCTGAATGCTGTCCACAACAAAGCCCCGACAGGCAATCTGGTGCGCTATGCGCACCACACGATTGGCATCACTGGAGGTAAGGCTCAGTACCACCCCATCACCGACCTCGCGCAAATTCTTCAACCTCAGTTGATTACGGCGAATCAGTCGGGTCAACAGGTCCTTAGCGGGTTCTGCTGACGCTCTGGAAGCTGAACAGCTATTGGTAAGCCGGGAAACCACCGCCTGCTGCTGTTGCAGCCACAGCATATCTGCCTGCAATTGTTTCTGCTGGCCGGCTAAATCGCTATTTCTGTCCAGCTGAGGCAATAATGTAATATACAGCAGAGCCATTAAAAGCAGAGCCGCTCCGGCACAGACAAATAGCCTTTCCCGCTCTTGCAGATCGGCAAATTTATCCTGCAAATTAGTGAGCAGTGTTTTCATTGACCACCCCCTGAGCTAGGGGTAAGGGTCAGCACAATAGAGTCTGCTCCCCTGTTGGGCTGCTGAGTAATCGAGGTTTGGTAACCCGGGATATTCAGTGCTTTGGCCTTTAGTTTGCTGCCATTATCAATCACCAGCGATAACTTATCTGCCTCTGCTGTCAGGCCAATCAGATTACAGTCACAGGCGGTCATTAGACTGTCCAGTGCGATTAACCCGGCGACGGCGCCAGTGCGCAGGCTCTGCTGCTGCTTAAACAGATAGCTCAGTCGCTGCTCGGCCAGGCCTCTGGCCTCTGCCGCTTTGATATTGCCGGTGCCAAATAGCTTTGAGGAGCCAGAGACCAGCTGTTGCTCTAGCTGCTGCACCTGTTTGCCCAGCAAGTTATTGGAAATCTGCAGATAGGCGAACAGTAATACCAGAACCAACACCGCCAGCCCTGTTGCGGGCAGCCAGTTAGTCCGACTGGCTCTGATACTGCTGGGCTTGAATTCTCCCTGTAATAAATTCGGTGTTGGGGGAAAATCGGCAAACTCCCAGTCAATACTGGCATCATTGATATCCGCGGATTCCACCAGATGTTCGGGCACCATGCTCTGATCTGGTATGGAAATAGATAATCTGGGGGCAACCTCAGCGCTCTGCATCAGCCGGTCAATCATTACCCAGGCAATTTCCGGACTGGCGGCAAAACCCTGATCGGCACCGCTGCGCACCAGAATTGTGCCTTCTCTCCAGCCTACATTGATGCGCCCGGCCTCCCAGGCAAGCGCCAAATAATCGGGCACCATGCTGCTGGCTGCCACCGCAGAATTTTTGGCTACCCGACACCAGTGCTGCATATCTTCGCGACTAACCGCCAATACTTGCAGCTGGTTATTATCAGTGCGCCCGGAGATAACAAAGTGCATCTCTTCAACGGGTTGCAATATGCGATCTTCCAGCAACCAGGGTATTAGCTGGGGCCACTTGCGTTCGGGAGCCGTGGGTATATCCAGCTGATGAAAACCAATGCGCTCAGTGGGCACCCACAGCTGCATAGAGGTGGCACTGAGGTCATCAACAGAGCCAAACGCATCGCCTTGATTGGTAATCCGGCGGTCTAGACTGTGGATATGATCAACTGACAGATTCATCAGTAGGCTTCCCCAATCATTGTACAGGCTGATTGCACGTTGTTAGTCTCCATAGACTGGTCTTCATCTGGGTTGTCACTCGGCTCCTGGTCAGAGCTGTTATCAAACAGTTCTTCCAGCGCTGAGGAAGCCGGCTTAGGCAACCTCGCAGGAACCATGGTAATTTCCCGGGACAGTATCACTGGCTCCTGGAGCCCGGCTCTGTCCATTATACTTTTTACTTCGATGCGTGCCTCCCCCAATGTCACCTCTAAATAAAGCTCAAAGTAATTGGAATTCACCCCAATCACCGCTGCTGGCCAGCGGGTTTTGACCAGGGGTAGCGCCAGCTGGGTGCGCTCGGCGATTAAATTGTGAAACTCTTCCAGGGAATTAAAGGGTCGTTGCTCGCTGACCATCTGCTCAAACTCGAGTCCCATGCTGCCTCCCAGCGCTGCCAGCAGCTGACTAGAGGCAGTATTGATATTGATGGGCGTAACGCCCGGCAGAGCACTTAGCCAGGGCATTAGCCGCTGCACCTCTGCCACCTGAAAACTACCTATGGCCGCCAGCTCTGTAATATCGGTTATCAGGCTGTTGGCTGGGACTCGCGGCGGTGTATAGCCGTCGTAATCAATCTGCTCTGCGCCCCAGCTATTAATCATTTCCGAGTCTGCATCCAACCAGTCGATAATGGTCGCCGACCGCGATGGATCTGCTGCAAGCTCTTGGGATACTAACAGCGCTTCCCAAACCTTGGCATAGCCAATGGTATCGGCACCCATCTCTGCTTTAAGGGATTGGCTGGTATAACCACTAAAGTTATTGAGGTTTATTCGCCCCTGCAGGTCGGATAGACAGCCCGTCAGAGTGCCGCCTTCAACCGGTAAAATTGGCATAGCCTGGGCCCAGTCCTCATTGAAGTGGTCTACGCCGCGATCGTCACTGCTATCACTCAGCAGTTGCCGAGCCCAGTTTTCTCCACTGATAGCCAAAAGAATGGCTTGATCTGTATGTCGGGAGCCAGTGGCCTGAGAGACATCAATCTGATGGCGATAAAAAATATTTCCCATGGTGATAACCAGGGCTAGCATCAAAATAAGCGCAGCCAAAAGAGCCACGCCGGTCTGGTGCCTAAAAGGCTGCTCGCTCCGGGACTTACTCATTGGGCCACCACGCCGGGAAATAGACGCGAACTCTCGCCCAGGCCATCGATAGTTATGGTTACCCGAATCATTTTCGGTAGACTGCGCAGACTGTGAGTTTCATTGATTGGCGGCCAATCGGGGCCATAGAAAAAATCCTTGCTGAGATGCTCAAAAACAACCTCGTCCACATTGTCCATCAGGATTAATGTGCTTCCCTCGGATAGGCGAGGCGACTGGGTTATGGCCCAGGACTTGCGCTGCAGCTGCTGCTCGCGATTAATAATATACTCGACCCGACGCAGTCCGCTGGGGTTGGACTTCACCATAGGCCCGCCACCGCGGCTAAAGCGAACACCAAATTCACTTTTATCCGTCACATAGGCTGGCTCGCGCATACCCAGACCATCCACAAAGGGACGCGCCCGCAGATGCATAATATCCCGACCAATAATTTGCCAGGCCCGCTGCAATCTGGCCTCTTCAGCCAGACCCTGACGACTGCGCTCATTGGTCCCCAACACAGCTTCGACAGCCTGATAGGAAAGCACCGACATCAGCGCCAGCAGCAGCATTGCCACCACAGTTTCAATCAGGGTAAAACCGCTCTGGTGACGCCTATTCATGAACCCGGCTTACCCACAAGATAGAGCGCCAGAACGCCAGAAAATCTGTCACTTTTCTCAGGCCCAGCTTTGACCTCGTAGCGGTACAGGTCCTCGCCCATAGCCGACTTGATTTCCATCTGCCAGCGCCATGATTGGTCGATTTGATCCTCGACACCCCTAGTTTGTCTAGTGCTGCGATCTGTGGTCGGCACCCAGCCTTGGGAGTCCTGATAGCGCTCCAGCAAGCGGTTCCAGGAGACCTGAGTGGCGAAAAACCCCTGGCGCAATTTTAGCCGCTCATCGGCATACTGCTGCACCACATACAATGTGCTGCCCAGCACCCAGCTCAATATAGCCAGTGCGACCGCAACCTCGATCAGAGTAAATCCGGAGACTGATTTTGCTCTCCCGTACCTACTCATGGCTGCAACCGCTCCAACACCACCCCGGTCCCCGCTTCTCCCCAGTAATAGTTAAATTCGACGTCATTGGAGCTAAAGCTGAGGCGCATTTTTCCCTCGGGCTCAATATAACCATCTGGCAGAAAAGCCATTTCGGGGAGCAGTAATTCTTCCGGTTCGGCATCCACTGTCCCAAGCCCCACCAGATCTCTGCCCTGTTGCTCCTCCTGGGGCAGCAGTGGATCAACTTCATCCAGCTGCACCATCCAGTCTATCTGGGCATCATCGGAAAGCTCAAATGGCTGAGGCACTGTCACAGCTACCCAGCGTTTGCGGTAGTAGATAACAGCCCGCAGTTGAGTGAGATCGGTCAGCTCTGGGGTCTCGGTGACCACACCATAGGCAGCGCCCCGCAGAGCGGAGTATTCAGCCAGCTGCTGCAGCCAGATATGCAGTTGATCGGCCTCGCTGGAATAGCGACGACCAAAAGCCTGATTAATAGCCAATACACTCATAGCGGCCATGGTGGCTACAATCATAACCACTACAGAAAGTTCGATAAGGGTAAAACCCTGTTGGCGCTTGCCGGCAACCATACTCATGTAAAATAGGTTTTTAAGTGGGAGTGATTACTCACTTTATATTC
>Ga0115565_10002261_pt1 | contig 14806 bp, 14 predicted proteins | sample COGITO_mtgs_1105_FD_87199 | JGI IMG/M metagenome (GOLD analysis project Ga0115565, IMG submission 87199) | Pelagic marine microbial communities from North Sea - COGITO_mtgs_110530 | ecosystem: Environmental > Aquatic > Marine > Epipelagic | place: Germany:Helgoland, sampling site Kabeltonne... | reverse complement strand
CCCGATAAAAATGTATCTTCGCATAAAAGAAATTATATGAATTTTTTACTAATTGTTGGCGGTTTAATTTTGTTGATTTTAGGCGGAAACTGGTTGTTAAAATCGGCTGTTGCTCTTTCTTTAAAATTAAATATTTCGAAAGTTATAATTGGTATGACCGTTGTTTCTTTTGCAACTTCTGCACCAGAACTTATTGTAAGTATTAATGCAGCTTTAAATGGTTCGTCAGATTTAGCTTTGGGAAACGTAATTGGTTCTAACATTGCCAATTTAGGCTTGGTTTTAGGAATTACGTTGTTATTAGGATCTATGACTGTTCAAAAAGGTTTTTTTAGAACAGATTGGCCAGTAATGATGATTGCCTCTGGTTTGCTCTTTTTTTTTCTAGCAAACGATAATATAATTGAACTATATGAAGGTATTTTTCTGTTTGCTTTTTTAATTATTTTCTTAATTTATCTTCTACGTTCCCAAGAAAATATAGACGTTGATGAAATTTTAGAAGAAGAAATTTTATTGCCAAATTACAAAACCGCTTTCTTTCTAGTTATTGGTGGTATTGGTCTTTATGGAGGTTCAGAATTGTTAATAAGAGGTGCAACTTCTTTAGCAATTGAATTTGGTGTTACAGAACGTGTAATTGGAGTTACAGTGGTTTCAATTGGCACAAGTGTACCAGAATTGGCAGCATCAATTATTGCAATTATTAAAAAAGAAAAAGCCATTTCTTTAGGAAACTTAATAGGCTCAAACATATTTAATATTTTAGCGGTAATTGGTATCACATCTATAATTACACCTATTTCTCTTTCTGATGAAAGATTGTTAACGAGCGATATTTACTGGATGTTAGGCATTTCATTCATCTTGTTACCAATGGTTTTTGTACCTAAAAAATTTAATTTAAACTGGAAACATGGTTTGGTTTTATTGGCTGGTTATTGTTTCTTTATTTACACTACTTTATAACAAATTTGTAAAGTATAGGTTTAAAAACAATCCTAATTATTATGAGAATTTTTACATTATTATGTATTGTATCATTGCTTATTTCCTGTAATTCGAAAGACAAAAGGCCTTTAATGGGCAAAACCGAATATCAACAGCATTTAAATGCAAGTTTTAAAGACGCAACAACATCACCTTTAAAAAAGAAAGATTTAAAAGATTTTAAAGGACTCGATTTTTTCCCTGTAGATTCCTCTTTTATTGTGCTAACTAAGTTTACAGAAATTGATAATTCGCCCATATTTAAAATGCCAACAAATACAGGTAGAGAACCTTTTTATAAAGAGTATGGAGTTTTAAATTTCACGATTAAAGGAAAAAATTTCCAGCTTACTTTATATCAAGATCAAGATGAAACTACAGACGAAAAATTTAAAGATGATTTATTTTTACCTTTCACAGATGCTACAACAGGAAACGAAACCTATGGAGCAGGACGTTACATCAATTTAAAAACTACAGACATAAATGCTGATGGAACTTTCGTATTAAATTTCAACAATTCCTATAATCCTTACTGTGCTTACAACGAAAAATTTTCTTGTCCATTAACACCAAGAAAAAATCATTTAGATATCGAGATTAAAGCTGGTGTAAAGAGTTTTAAAAAATAGATTTTTTTGGAGCTATTTCCTGCTTTTCGCACTCGCTTTTTTTATTTAGAAAAAGAATAAAAAAGAGCTCAAACAAATGCTTCAATCAGGGCTAGCCTTGTTTGCTGGTTTTTAGAAACTTTCAAAAAGCTAAATACAATTTTATGTGGTTTTTTATAAAAAGAAATCTCAATTAAAACTTTATTTGAGATTTCTAATTTTAATCAGCTTCAATTTATTTAGAATCAATAGAAATACTTCCTTTAGAATCCTGCTCAATAGCACTTGCTAAGGCTTCTAAATGAATTTTTCTAACTTTTAATTTTGTTTCAGCATGCGCTTTTTTGTTCAATTTTGTAAACATTTCTGCAACTTTAATCGCGGTTGGCAATAAATGATCTTCAGGAACAATCCTATCTAAAAAACCAGCTCTTACAGCATCTTTAGTACTGAATATTTCTGCATTGTTTACACTTCTGTTAACATAAACTTCAGACAAACGAGCTTTTGCAATGGCAATTCCTGCATTGTGCATTGTCATACCAATTAATACTTCATTCAGCCCGATTTTAAAATCGCCTTCCACACCAATTCTATAATCTACAGATAACAATAAAAAAGCTCCTTTTGCAATGGCATGACCATTACAAGCCAAAATAATTGGTTTTGGGAAAGACAACATTCTGTGAGATAATTGAGAGCCTTTTGTAACCAATTCTAAAGCAGCTTTAGGCGATTTTGTCATCACCTTTAAATCAAAACCACCAGAAAAAATACCAGCAGTTCCTGTTAAAATTACAATTTTATCATCTTGTTCAGCCTTGTCTAAACCCCCATTTAAACCTTCAACTACTTCATGCGAAATAGCGTTTGCTTTTCCGTTATTAATCGTAATAATTGCATAATTTTCTTCTGATTGGTAGGTTACAAATTCATTCATTTAGTGTTTTTTTTTAAGTTCGTTTTTATAAGTAAATAGTGAGTAAATTGAGACCAAAGCCCAAGCACCTTCTAAAATTACAAAGGGTATATATTTTATTAATATTGAGGCTACACATGCCATCATGGATCCACTTAAATTTAGGATTATAAAAGGGAAGCTATTTGGTTTTATTTTTTTTGCAACTGTTAAAATATAAGCCAATAGAATTTGAAAAACACCTAAAAACCAATCCAATCAACAAAAGTCATTTTTATAATTTATATAAATTTCACCAAATACATTCCTGCAAAAACAGCTAAAAAACCAATAACAAAACTGGCAATTGTGTACAATGCAAAAGAAGTAAAATCGCCCGATTTTAAAAATAAATGGTTCTCATAAGCAAATGTGGAAAATGTAGTAAATCCACCACAAAAACCAGTAGCTAAAAGCAACGTATGATTTTGAGAAATTGCTTCGCTTTTTGCAGCATAACCTAAAATAAAACCTATTAAAAGGCTTCCTAAAATATTGGCTGCAAAAGTTCCATAAGGAATTCCGTTTTCGGTATTATTTAGCCCTTTACCAATTATATAGCGCAAGACACTCCCAAAACCACCACCAATAAAAACTAGAATTAAATTTTTCATTACAGTTTTATAGCGTCAATATCTCTCCAGTTTTTCTTTTCAACAATAGTTCCTTTATTTAAAATCATAATACCAGGATTTGCTCTAATCATTGTTTTTAGTGTAGTTTCATCACAAAATAAAACCTCAAAAGGTAAGTTGTATTTATTTTTGGTCAGCTGAATAATGTCAGAGAAAGAGGCAGAAACGCCATATACTTTATAGCCTTTTTGTAAGGCTTCATCAGCCTTTGTTTTAATTTCAGGAAACCCTTCATATTCGGCTTTTTCTAAACTTGCCATAATTACCAACATCACTTTATCCATTTTTAAGATTTGTGGTGCTAAATCGTTTTGAGAATTTTCTAACATAAAATCGTGAATAGGAGGTATTTTTCCGTCGTTTTTATATTCCATTCCTTCCGAAATATTTTTACCAATTGCATAAGGTCTAAAATCGATAATTGGTAAATGATGCAAAACATAATAAGTTATAACACTGGATAAAACCAAAGACCAAAATACAATAAAACCAGGATTTGATTTTGGTAAAACAGGTTTTATAAATCTAATCTTTGCCCCAATAAAGAAAATTAAAATTGTTAGAATAACATCTTTTATAAAGGTTTCCCAAGGAGTTAATTTTATAGCATCGCCAAAGCAACCACAATCTGTAACTTTATCATAATAAGCAGAATACCAAGTTAAAAATAAAAATAAAAGAATCATTATTTTTAAGGAATTTACTGTGAATTTAGCTTTCCAACCCACTAATAAAGCAACTCCTAAAACAATTTCGGCTATAATTAAAAAGATAGCAAAAGGCAGAGCATTAGGAATTAAAAATTCTAAATTTAAAACACCTTCAGAAAAATATTCTTCGAATTTGTACTGAGAACCAATAGGATCTACCAATTTTACAAAACCCGAAAATATAAATAAGGCTCCTACTATGATTCTTGCAATTTGAACAAGAACGTTTATTGATTTATTTTTTGCTGTTGCCATAAGTTATTTTTATAAAAAAATTCATTGTTACATATAAAATGTAGTGCGAATACTAATCTGATTTTTATATCTTTAAAGTTATAATTTCTGTAATTAAATGAAAAATTATATGTTGCATTTTTATTCAAAAAATCATTCATAAAAACTGTGTCAACATAATAGTCAGCAATATATTTATTGTTTTTAGATAGCTCTTTTAAAAATTTACCATATTTACTATAGGATTTTAGGACAAAGAATTCATATTTTTTTTCATCAATATTAACGCCTGATTCATAACCTATATCCCAAAAGTTTTTAAAGAAAATTGAGTCTAATTGTGAATATAATTTTTTTTGCTCTTTGTAGTCGAAATAATAAATTTTATATTCTTTATGAAGTTTTATAGAATCCCTTTTTAGAAATTCGTTATAACTTTTTTCAATATTTCTTTCTTTAATTTCTTTATAAATTTCTATTTCAAAAAAATCAACAATTTTTGCTAAATTTTGTAATTCGTTGTCATTGAAAGATTCAGAAAGTAATCTATCAGCTTTCATTTCTTTATAAGTAGAATTCTCTTTTTTATCACAATTGATAAAAAGTAAGATTGATAAAAAGAAAATTAGCCTTTTCATAGTTTTTTTATAAGCGATATTTCATAAATGATAAACAGATTGCTTCGTACCTCGCAAAGACGAATACTCATTAAGTTTTTGAATTTTAAATTTTAAACATTGAATTATTGTAAATGAATCATCGCAAAAACAGCGTAATTAATCATGTCTTGGTAATTAGCGTCAATACCTTCAGAAACGACTGTTTTTCCTTTATTATCTTCAATTTGTTTTACTCTTAAAAGTTTTTGCAAAATCAAATCTGTTAAGCTAGAAACTCGCATTTCTCTCCAAGCTTCCCCATAATCATGATTTTTATTCATCATTAAATCTTTGGTGATTTTACTATGTTTATCATATAGAATTATTGCCTGTTCCGTTGATAAATCAGGATTATCCACAACACCTTTTTCCAATTGAATTAGTGCCATAATCGAATAATTAATAATTCCAATAAATTCGGATTTTTGACCTTCATCAACTTTACGAACTTCATTTTCTTGTAATTGTCTAGTTCTTTGTGCTTTGATAAATATTTGATCGGTTAATGATGGCAAACGTAAAATTCGCCAAGCAGCACCATAATCAGCCATTTTATTAATGAATAAACTTCTGCAATCTTCAATTACAGCATCATATTGTTTAGATGTATCTTGCATTTTTTTGTAAAAGTATTTGCGTAAAAATAGTAAAACTTAAACGCAATTCGTTTATTTTTACTCGGAATTTATCAACCTAAAATATTTTAGAATAATGAATAGAATTGTTGTTTTTTGTGGCTCAAGTTTAGGTTTTAATCCTGTTTATAAAAAAGCAGCTATAGAACTTGGTAACTATTTTGTAAATCACAATATTGGTTTGGTTTATGGAGGAGGAAAAATAGGAATGATGGGTGCTTTATCAGATACAATTTTAAATAGAAATGGCGAAGTTATTGGCGTAATTCCTAAATTATTAGAGAAAGAAGAGGTACTGCATTTAGGAGTTGAAGAAATGATTATTTGCAAAAATATGAGTGAGCGTAAAGTAATTATGAGCAAATTAGTTGATGGTTACATTACTTTGCCTGGAGGTTTTGGAACCTTAGATGAATTGTTTGAGGCACTTACTTTAAGTCAGTTGTATATTGAGCAAAAACCTGTTGGACTTTTAAATATAAACGGTTTTTTTGATGGGATTTTAATTCAGATTGATAAAATGGTGGAGGAAGGTTATGTGAAATCTGAAAATAAAAATTTGTTAATTGTTGAAGATTCAGTTGAAAAACTTTTAGAAAAAATGAATAGTTACAAAGCACCAAAAATTAGTCACGTAATCAATAAAGTAGTAGTTTAAAATGACGATAAATTGTAAAGGAACATTAATTGATTTAACATCACCAAAAGTGATGGGGATTTTAAATATTACTCCAGATTCTTTTTATGATGGAGGAAAATACAAAGACGAAACAGCCATTTTAAAGCAAGTTGAAAAAATGCTTTTTGAAGGAGCTACTTTTATTGATGTTGGTGCTTATTCTTCAAGACCAGGAGCAAAACATATTGCTGAAGAAGAAGAATTACAAAGAATTATTCCTGTAATTGATTTGTTGATGAAGAACTATCCTAAGATTATTATTTCTGTTGATACTTTTAGAAGTAAAGTTGCATTAGAAACTGTGAATTGTGGAGCTGCAATCATCAATGATATTTCTGGAGGAACAATGGATGCAAAAATGTTCGAAACTGTAGCTAATTTGCAAGTTCCTTATATTTTAATGCACATGTTAGGAACTCCACAAAACATGCAGAAAAACCCTGTTTATAAAGATGTTGTTGAAGATATTATTTCTTTTTTTGCAGAACAAATATTCAAGTTGCACCAACTAAAATTAAACGATGTTATTATTGATGTTGGTTTCGGATTTGGAAAAACAATCAATCATAATTTTGAGATTCTTAAAAATTTAGCTCTTTTTAAAAATTTAGATGCGCCTATTTTAGCTGGTGTTTCAAGAAAATCGATGCTGTATAAAACCTTGGATATTTCTGCACAAGAAGCTTTAAATGCCACCACTTCTGCAAACACAATTGCATTGTTAAATGGTGCAAATATTTTACGTGTTCATGATGTAAAAGAAGCTGTTGAAACAGTTAAAATTGTGGAGCAGGTTTTGTAGGTGTTTTTTTTGACACAGAGATTCGCAGAGTAATTATTTATGTTTAAAAAAGAGGCTCACAGAGAGATTTTTGAGAGAAATAATATAGTTGAGTAAAAACAGTTTTTTTATTTCTAAATGTTTTAGATGTTGCTTTGTCTTTTCGACCAAAGGGAGAAATCACATAAAGAAAAAAACATGAAGTTGAGCAATATTATTGGATTTCTCCTAAAGTCGAAATGACAATTTCGCTTTTAAATGGTGCAGATTTTTTACGTGTTTACGATATTAGAGAAGCTATTAAAATTGTTCAGCAGGTTTTGTAGTTTTTTTTTTGACACAGAGATTCGCAGAGTTATTATTTGTGTTTAAGAAAGAGGTTCACAGAGAGATTTTTGAGAGGAATAATATAGTCTAGTAAAAACATTTTTTTTATTTCTAAATGTTTTAGATCTTGCTTTGTCATTTCGACCAAAGGGAGAAATCACATAAAAAAGATAACACAAAATTGAGCAACTTTATGTGATTTCTCCTAAAGTTGAAATGACAAATATTGAGGTGTTTTCTTCTATTGGGGTTTGTTACTTTAACAAATAAATTTTTTAAAAGTAAAAAAGCAAATAAAAATTCGTCTTTGCGAGTTTTTACGAAGCAATCTCTTTCCTTAAAGAAAATTCGTTGGCAAATAACTTTTGTAATGATTGGATTTTTTTTAATTTATGTTAAAAAAATGCTCTTTTTTAATTAATAAACGAAATTGATTTTTAAATTACAGATTGCTTCGATTTACAAAAAAATAAATCTCGCAAAGACGCTCATTGAAATGCTTTTTGAATAAATTCAGTAATTAGCTATCAAACAAGTCTAGCCCTGATTGAAACGACATCCTTTTTGCTTAGTTCGAGTAAATTTGCTTTTTTGCAAATTTGTATCGAGAACTCAGCAAAAAGATATAGTGGAAAGCAGGAAATAGCTTCAAAAAAATAAAAAAAAGACATCGTAAAATAAGTTTTTCTTAACAAATTTTCTATGTAAATTTGCAAACTATGCAAGAAACTATAAAACATCAATTAACAGACTGGTTACCAACTACAAACAGAGAAGTAAAAATTCGTGGTTGGGAAGAATTAGACGTGATTTTATTTAGTGGAGATGCGTATGTGGATCATCCATCTTTTGGGCCAGCTGTAATTGGGCGAATTTTAGAAAGTTACGGTTTGAGAGTGGCAATTGTGCCTCAACCAAATGTGAACGATAATCTACAAGATTTTGAGAAATTAGGAAAACCGAGATTGTTTTTTGGTGCAACTGGAGGTTGTATGGATCCTATGGTTTCTAACTATACTGCTAGCAAAAAACGACGTGATAAAGATGCGTATACTCCAAATGGAGATAAAGGGTTTCGACCTGATTATGCAACGTCTGTCTATTCGAAAATATTAAAAGAAAAATTTCCAGATGTACCTGTTTTAATTGGCGGAATTGAAGCTTCTTTAAGACGTGTAACGCATTATGATTACTGGTCTGACAAGTTGTTGCCAACAATTTTGGAAACATCAAAAGCAGATATGTTGGTGTATGGAATGGGTGAGCAGCCTTTGCGTGAAATTGTGACTTTGTTGCAGAAAGGTGTTCCGTTTTCGAGTCTGAAAAATATAAAACAAACGGCTGTTTTAATCGATCAAAAACAAGAAAAATTACCTGTTATAAATGATTGGGAAGATGTAACCATCAATTCTCATGAAGCGTGTTTAAAAGATAAAAAAACCTTTGCTTCTAATTTTAAAGTGATTGAACAAGAATCGAATAAATTAAAAGCGAGAAGAATTTTACAGGAAGTGGAAGGGAAAACGTTGGTAATCAATCCACCTTTTCCAACCATGACAGAAAAGGAAATTGATGGTTCTTTCGATTTGCCTTTTACACGTTTGCCACATCCAAAATATGATAAACGTGGACCAATTCCTGCTTTTGAAATGATAAAATTCTCAATAAATATTCACAGAGGATGTTTTGGAGGTTGTAGTTTTTGTACAATTTCTGCACATCAGGGAAAATTTATTGCGAGTAGAAGTAAGGAATCTGTTTTAAGAGAAGTTGATAAAGTGGCTAATATGCCAGATTTTAAAGGCTATTTATCTGATATTGGTGGGCCTTCTGCAAATATGTATCAGATGAAAGGAAAAGTACAATCTATTTGCGATAAATGTGTTGCACCAAGTTGTATTTCGCCTGTTATCTGTTCTAATTTAGATACGTCTCACAAACCTTTAACGGAATTGTATCAAGCAGTTGATAAACATCCAAAGATTAAAAAATCTTTTATCGGAAGTGGAATTAGACATGATATGTTAGTGCCTGAATTCAATAAAAATGCAGATCCAAAAGAGTTGGATGCGTATACAGAAGAGGTTATGACGAATCACGTTTCTGGGCGATTAAAAGTGGCTCCAGAACATACTTCGGATCCTGTTTTAAAGTTGATGCGTAAACCTTCTTTTACCTATTTCCATAAGTTTAAAGAACGTTTTGATAAAATAAATATTAAGAAGAAATTGAATTTACAATTGATTCCTTATTTTATATCTAGTCACCCAGCAAGTGAAGTGGAAGATATGGCAAATTTGGCTGCTGAAACTAAAAATATGGGCTTTCAGTTGGAACAAGTGCAAGGTTTTACACCAACTCCAATGACAGTTGCCACTGTTATTTATTATTCTGGTTACCATCCTTATACGTTAAAACCAACCAGAACTCCAAAAACTAAAAAGGAACGTGAAGACCAACATAAATTTTTCTTTTGGTATAAAAAAGAAAATAAAGATTGGATAAGAAACACCCTAACCAAAGTTGGTCGATCTGATTTGTTGCAAGTTTTGTTGCCAGAAAATAATTCTTGGAAAAAGAATAAAACAGCACATAAAACAGCACAACATACTTTTGATGATGCCATTCCCTTTAATAGAAGAAAAAAGAAAGTGAGTAGAGCCCCTAAAAAGAGGAGGTAAGTAAAATTAGAGGATTTTTATTTCCATTTTTTTTGTTATTTATAAACTTAATAATTTAGATAAAACCTTTATTTTTTCTGGACATTTTCTGAACTTTATTTTTTAAAAATTAAGAAGTATGAACATAAAAAATGATAGTTTTGTTTTCCATAAAAACATCAATGCAACAAACAACTAATTCTATTTTAATGATTCGTCCTATTAACTTTAGGATGAACGAACAAACTGCTGTAAACAATTATTTTCAAGAAAATGTTGATTTAAAAAATGCAGAAATAAATAAGAAAGCGCAAGAAGAATTTGATGCTTTTGTTTTTAGATTAAAAAGTTTTGGCATCAATGTACTTGTTATTTCTGATACTGATGAGCATGACACACCAGATTCGGTTTTTCCTAATAATTGGATTTCTTTTCATGCTGATGGTACTGTTGGAATTTACCCAATGTTTGCAGAAAACAGGCGTTTAGAAAGAAGAGAAGATATTTTAATTGAATTAGAAAAAAATGATTTTTTAATAGAAAATGTTGTCGATTATACGTCTGCAGAAGAAGAAAATTTGTTTTTAGAAGCAACAGGAAGTATTATTTTAGATCGTGTAAATAAAAAAGCATATTGTGCTTTATCACCAAGAGCAGATGAAGAACTTTTTATTGAATTTTGCGAAGATTTTGAATATACGCCTGTAGTTTTTATTGCGAATCAAACCGTAAATGATAAAAGAGTAGCTATTTATCATACCAATGTTATGATGTGTGTAGCAACAACATTTGCTGTAATTTGTTTAGATACTATTGATGATAAAACCGAGCGAAAAAATGTTGTAAAACATTTAAAAGAAGATGGGAAACAGATCATTGAAATTTCTGAAGAACAAATGAACAGTTTTGCAGGAAATATGTTGCAATTAAAAGGCGAGAATGATGAGTTGTTTCTAATTATGAGTCAAGCTGCTTATGATTGTTTAAATCAAAGTCAAATTGCTAGAATTAATAATCATTGTAAAATTATATCGAGTTCTTTAGAAACAATCGAAACTTGTGGAGGTGGAAGTGCACGTTGTATGATGGCTGAAATATTTTTGCCAAGAAGTATTTCTTAAAAAAATAAACTCATAAATTTATTTCAGGAATTATATGAAGTATAGTTTTTTATACATAAAAGACATAAAAAATCAATTCAACTTTAATCTTAAGGTTGAATTGATTTTTTTTTTGATACTTATAATGATGTAAAACTAAAAAGTTAGCTTCAGCAATTATTTTAAAGCTTCTCCAATAATTTTTCCTGTAGATGAATTTGGAGCTTCAATTCGCAATAAATTAGCCATTGTTGGTGCAATATCTATAATTTCATAACGTTTTTTAGAGCTTCCTTGTTGAATTCCATTTCCATAAAAAATAATAGGAATATGCGTGTCATAAGAATAACCAGAACCATGAGAAGTTCCTGTTTTACCTCCAGTTAATGTTGCAGGAAAAGGAATCATTAAAACATCTCCAGAATATTTTTGATTGTAACCATTTTGTAAAGAATTCATAATTCCGTCTGTAAATCTTGCAGTTTGTAATGTTTTTGCAGTTACAGCTTTGTAAACGCCTTCAAGATTTATAATTTCTTCTACTAATTTATCCGCAACAATACTTTTTGTAAGTCCTAAAGATTCGATTTTGTCTTTATCTAAAAATATTTGATAATTAGAAATGTTCTCAATCAATTCTACGGAATTGAAATATTTTTGAGTGATTTCTAATACTTCTTTTTTAAATTTTGAGTTACTAAAATAATGAGCAGGTATTTTTAAAGATTGTAAATAAGCAGGTACATCAACAGCTGCATGATCTGCTGTTAAAAAAACGGTGTATTTGTCTTTTCCGATTTCTTTATCTAAAAAAGAAAGTAAATCTGCCAAATCTTTATCTAAGCGTAAATACGTATCTTCAATTTCTACGGATGTCGGTCCAAATTGATGCCCAACATAATCAGTAGAAGAAAAGCTTACCGCTAAAAAATCTGTAAATTTTCCTTTTCCTAAATTTTCACCAAGTATCGCAGCTTTTGCAAAATCTGCTGTAAAAGAATTACCAGCAGGAATTCCTTTAATGATGCTGTAGTTTCCATTGTCATTTTTTAAAGCAGGGATATCATGAGGAAATGTACTGCTAGTTTCACCTTTAAATTTACCTTCATAAACATTATCATCAAGAATACTACTTTTATAGGTATTTACATCATAACGTGTTTCCCAAGGTTGCTCTAAATAAGCAGCTGCTTTTCCGGAATTATTAAAATCTGTTACCCAATTTGGTAATTTATCCATATAGAAAGAAGAGGAAATAAATTGACCTCTTGAACCTCCATCAAACCAATAGGCACCATTTGCAGTATGTCCTGCAGGTAAAATTGCAGACCTGTCTTTAATACTAACACTAATAGTTTTGTTTTGCATATTTTGAGCTAAACGTAACTGATCTGTTATAGTAGTTGTTTGCATTCTAAAAGGAGATTTTTTTCCTTCATTGCTATCATTTCCAATAGTTGTATACCTATCATCATCTACACAATAAATTGATTCTTTTAAAAATTTATCATACCAATTGTTAGAAATTATTCCATGATTATCTGGAGTTGTACCTGTGTAAATTGAGGTATGACCAACAGCAGTGTATGTTGGTATGTAATTATATTGTGCATTTTCTAAGGAAAATCCGTTGTTTAAAAGTCTTTTAAATCCGTTTTCTCCATATCTATTATAAAATCTGGTTAAATAATCGTATCTCATTTGGTCTATAACAATACCAACAACAAGCTTTGGTTTTTCTGGATTTTTAGAATCACTTCTAAATCCCGAACATAAAATCATGATTGCAAATAGATAAATTATAGTATTTTTCATAAGGTTGTTACTTTATAATTACATCAAAAGTAATTAAATTTTATTTTGATTGTATTAATTATATATTGTGTAAATGTTATTTATTAATTTAGCGCAAAAATTTAATCTATGAATTACATAGAGCATATTGGTAAATACTTTATAATGCTAGGGCAGGTTTTTAAAAAACCGCTTAAAGGTAGAATTTTTCGTGAAGCTTTATTCAAGGAAATAGAAGAACTTGGTTTAAAGTCTTTGGGAATTATTATGTTTATCTCCTTTTTTATTGGAGGTGTAATTGCGTTGCAAACAGCTTTAAATTTAGACAGTGCTTTTATACCAAGATCTTTAATTGGTTTCGCTGCAAAAAGATCTATAATTTTAGAGTTTGCACCAACGTTTTGTTCTATTATTTTGGCAGGTAAAGTGGGTTCTTATATAACATCTAGTATTGGTACTATGAGAGTTACAGAACAAATAGATGCTTTAGATGTTATGGGTATCAACTCATTAAATCATTTAGTATTGCCAAAAGTAATTGCAACTGTTTTCTTTTATCCTTTTCTAATAATTTTAGGAATGGTTTTAGGTATTTTTGGAGGTTGGCTAGCAGGTGTTTTATCTGGATTGTTTTCGGGTGTAGATTATATTGCAGGATTACAATCAGATTTTAAACCTTTTTTAATTGTTTATGCACTTATAAAAACACTCGTATTTGCTTTCTTAATTGCTACTGTTCCTTCTTATCATGGTTATTATGTAAAAGGAGGTTCGCTTGCAGTAGGAGAAGCAAGTACACAATCTGTAGTTTGGACTACCATATTAATTGTAATTATGAATTATTTATTAACTCAAATGTTACTAACTTAGATGATTGAAGTAAAAGATTTACGTAAAGGTTTTGGAGATGTAGAGGTTTTAAAGGGAATTACAACAACTTTTCATCCAGGAAAAACGAGTTTAATTATTGGGCAAAGTGGTGCAGGAAAAACAGTTTTCTTAAAATCCTTAATAGGTTTGCATATCCCTGAAAGTGGAACTATTTCTTTTGATGGAAGAATAAATACAAATTTTAGTATTGAAGAGAAAATGCAATGGAGGCAAGAAATAGGCATGGTTTTTCAAGGAGGTGCTTTGTTCGATTCTCAAACAGTAGAAGAGAATGTTATGTTTCCATTAAAAATGTTTACCAAGCAATCTCAAGCAGAAATGTTAGAAAGAGTAAACTTTGTGTTAGACAGAGTTAATCTTGAAAACTCTAATGATAAATTACCAGCAGAATTATCTGGAGGTATGCAAAAAAGAGTTGCCATTGCAAGAGCTATTGTTATGAATCCAAAATACTTGTTTTGTGATGAGCCAAACTCTGGTTTGGATCCTCAAACAGCAACTGTAATTGATAATTTAATCCAAGAAATTACAGATGAATATAAAATTACAACAGTAATAAATACCCATGACATGAATTCTGTAATGGAAATTGGAGAAAATATTCTTTTTTTAAAGGATGGTAAAAAAGAGTGGGAAGGTAGCAGTGATGAAATGTTTAAAACTGATAATGAAGCTGTTGTAGGTTTCGTATATTCGTCTAATTTATTTAAAAAAGTTAGAGAAGCATATTTAAAAGAAACTAATTAAAAAAATGTTTGTTTTTCTAAAAATAACTTCTATATTTGCACCCGCTTAAAGGAAAAGATTGACCTGGTAGCTCAGTTGGTAGAGCATCTCCCTTTTAAGGAGAGGGTCCTGGGTTCGAGCCCCAGCCCGGTCACAGAAAAATAAAAAAGTTTGCATTTTTTGCAAACTTTTTTTGATTTTAAGAGTTTTTTTTAATTGAATTTTTGTCAATTATATTTTTTCTGATTTCAAAAAAGAAGTATTAAAATAAAATTTTTTTAGAGCTTTCTCATTTTTTTAACGTAAATAAAAGTTAAATTATTTTATTTTTGTTTCAATTCTCAAAAAAATGTACAAATACTTTTATATTATCTTATTTTTTTTAATTATGAATATTAAAAAGCATACTATTTTTG
>Ga0115565_10002256_pt1 | contig 14833 bp, 15 predicted proteins | sample COGITO_mtgs_1105_FD_87199 | JGI IMG/M metagenome (GOLD analysis project Ga0115565, IMG submission 87199) | Pelagic marine microbial communities from North Sea - COGITO_mtgs_110530 | ecosystem: Environmental > Aquatic > Marine > Epipelagic | place: Germany:Helgoland, sampling site Kabeltonne... | reverse complement strand
TCGCGCGTAAATCTGTTTTGCTTGCCGTCCCCGTGAGTCGTATCGCCTAGTATGGGATGGCTAATATGCGCCATATGTCTTCTTAGCTGATGCTTACGGCCTGTCTTTGGAATCAACTGCATTAAAGAAAATCGTGCTTGTTGGTAGCGACCAACGCTGTGATTTATTTCTATTGTGACTAAGCGAGCACACTCCGTAATGGCTGACTGTGCCGGTTTATCTTGTTTGGCGTTTGCATCGGCTATTTTGTCGAGTTTTTCTTTGAGGGCGTAATCAATCATGACCAGCTCTGGGGCATATCCCCTCACGACGGCAATATATGTTTTTTGCACTAAGTGTTGCTCAAATATTTGACTCATTGCGCGCGCGTCTTCTGAAGATAGCGCAAACAAAATGACACCCGATGTGGGCTTATCTAAGCGGTGGACCGGGTATACATATTGACCAATTTGATCTCGCAGATGTTTCATTAAAAACTCGGTTTCATGCCGATCTATCATACTTTTGTGCACCAACATATTTGCGGGTTTGTGCACGACGACGATATGCGCATCTTGATAAAGTATGATTATCGGAGATTTTATCGGCATCGATGACGAGGTGTCTGAATTTTGAGCAGAAAAGTCATATTTAATTGAGAGTTCTTCTTTTTTAGTCAATTTTTGTTCTTATCCTTGTTACTATTCTGGCATATTAAAGGCGGACCAAAGTTTTATGCATAGCCAATCTATAAATACCTTGAGTGAATTCCTGCTGCAAGCTGGGACCGAATATTTCGTATACGACATGGGGCGCGCAATCGTCCCCATTAATACCCAAACCTTTCTAGAAATTGAAAATAATAGCGCAGTCCCTAGTCGACCTCGCGCCGGCTTTGCATGGTTTGGCATCGTATTTTGGAACAAACAGCTTAACCATGAGCATTATATTTGGTTTGTGAAGCTACCGATAGATGAAAAAGGCTTAATAAGCAGCGCAGCACGTAATCAGTTTCTAGAAATTGTTGTCACCGCCCTAGGTAAACAACTTGAACATGCTCAGGAGCGTCAAGCTGAGTTACCCGAAAACCCATTTGTTTTTACCCCATCTCAACAGCAGATGGCAGACTTTAACGCGGTGCTTAAAACTCGATTAGGACTCCCCTTCAATGCAACGTTATCACTCGTAGCGCAGTATGTTAGTGCACCGTCAGTAAGGGACTGGCGAACACTAGCATTGCAAGATATCAGCAACTTTGCAGCCCAACTTTATTTAGACGGGCACAGCGAAAAAGCCTTGATAGCAAATTTGCACAACTTTGCACCTGAGTTTTTAACAGCGCTGTTTAGCAGTTTTGAGAATATGTCACTCAGGCCAGCAATGATATCATCACTTATTACGTTTTTTTCAAACGCTGATGGCTCGTCAATAAAAGCAATGGCGTTACGGGCTTTGGGCCACCATACAATGCATCCAGAATGTATAAAATTATTATCGGATATTCTCAAACAAGACGATACACACATTGATATATTGATTGTAATTGCCGGCAGACATTGGGAATATTTATCGACGAGCAACGCCTTGCTTGTTTACATGCAAAGCGTTGCAAAAAATGATACGTCATTTGCGCTATTCAAAGGTATCTACGCGGATTTGGTGCAGCTGCCAAGTGTTCGTTCGAGCATGCTAGACATGATAAGACAAGCCGACAAGCCGACTGAACTGACACAGGCAATTGGCAGTTTATTCTCAGATTATTCAACGAACGGCGGTATTGCCTCATGACCCTTGGTCCTTTAGTCATCTTGTTATCTATATTAGTCGTTGGCATACAATTTTGGCGTTTGCGTGGAATCGCCGAATTTAGTATTGATTATGCTCGGCAATATTGTGACAGAAACAATCTTCAGTTTATGTCACTGGCAAGACAAAAAACGCGATTGACGGCCTTCAGAGGAAAAATAGACTGGAAAATAAGTTACATTTTAGAATTTAGCAGTAACGGTGAAGACGCCTACGAGGGCGAATTAGTCAGTTTTGGGCGAAATATTATCCAAATTGACTTACCGGTTTATAAAGTTAATTAACATCACACAAAAACCAACGGTATTTAGCATTTTGTCACATGGTGGTAAGTTGAATTTAAAGTTTGGGATGTGATGATGACATAAAAAAAGCAGGGGCTTTTGGCCTCTGCTTTTTCCTAAAAATTTGAGTATCCCTCTCAGCGGTCCGTTGCTTATAACGTATTCCCGATCAAATCCCTTACACCCCTTTCCTTTTTAATCCCACTTTTCCGTAAGCAGGCAACACATCCTGTGAAGATCCCTTTTCCATTTTCCTTGTTTATGCACTATTCCATCCGATGCATGTTCCTCATCCTGAGGCTGTCCATGTTCTTTCCTTACTCATCCTGAGCGTTCCATCCTGAAACCTTCCTTATCCCTGCCTGTCATCCTGACTGGCTCCCTTGGGATGCATATATAATAGGCTAAGGAACGTTTTTGCCCAGCGTTAATTCCGAGAAAAAAAGACTTTTTAACGAGCAAAAATCTTCAAACAAATTAAGCAACTGTTTTGGTTGAACTTTATTCAAAATAGTTAAAAACATTATGCAAAACACACAAAAAAGCCTACATTTTGTAGGCAATCTCTTACATTTCAAACGGACAAATTAGACAAAAAGCCTTGGCCTATTTTGTGTAGGCCTATTTTTGAGCCGTTTTGCCTAGATATCTTTTTTTCTAAACATGACTTTTCCAGTGATATGTCCCACTTCTAGTTCTGTCACCAGTTCAAACTTACCATTAACAAAAAATGACAAACATTTTGGCAAGGTGACAAACACAGCAACCCCCTCTGTCTTGGGATCTTCTTGCAATAAACTGACAATCGCACTCATTAGAATATGCCCCAACCCGATATCTTGATGATCTTTGTGCACGCCGATAAATGAGAGCATGTGGTAATCTTTGGCGGGAATACATTCTCTTACTTTTTCTTCTTTGCTAATCATTTGCTTAGTGCCTAAAAAGCCAGCTGTCAGCAGCATTTTGAGTTTCCAGTGCCAATATCGACCCGCGCCAAACGCAGCATCAGGGCTAATCAAGCAAGTCACTGCTAACAAACGTCCTTCTTCATATAAGCCGATAATAGGTTGTTGCGCGTCCCAAAAAGCATTTAGCTCTTCTCTTATTGCAGAGCGCAATCGACTTTCATAACCCTCTTTTTGAATCTCAAATATGTCATTAAACAACGGGTCGTCAAAATAAGCGTTGTATAGAATTGAAGCGGCTACTTTCAAATCATCAGCAACTAAATACTGTGCTTTTATATCTTCTATCGCCGGATGGTAAACCGCTGTGCCCATGACTTTATCCTTCTTACCTTTGGTGTGATTTAAATGCTGTCAGCATATCGCGCATGTGCTTGTAACATTTTTATAACAAAGTGTAGCCTATGTCACCGCGATTTATACAATTTATTCAGATTAATTTATAAATCGCTTCACCGCTGATTCACCCCACCCTACTAGTTCATCATTTACAAATACCAGAGGCGTGCATTCGTCTTTGGTCGTAATGCTGTCACTCTCTTTATGGTGAGTTCGATAATAGAGAATTTGAACTTTACCGTTGTCAGTTTTAAATGCTTCATTAAAATCAGGCGTCCCCAGCGCCATCTCAATCTTGCTGCTGCTAACACCTAACTCTAAATCAGAGATATAGGCTTTGTTTTGCTTTTCTTGCTGCTGCCAACTCATGTGCTTCGAATCATAACTATCGTAATTAGGGTCGTCATCAATTTTGATTACGCAACCGCCCAATACCATTGTTGACGCTAATGCGCATGTGAGTATTAATTTTTTCATTGTGTGTTCCTTGTCAAAATAATGTAGTTATTATTGGCAATATCTCTAAGCACTGTTAACTATTCTAGAGCCCTTGCGCATACAAAACATCGATTTATAATCAGACGCTTACGAAGCTTCCATCAAATACTAGGCCAGTTTTGTTGTTTGTTCTGTATACTTCAATTAAACGTGTATAACGCTAACTAGCCAATGCTCAACAAACCAGTCATTGCTGCGCAGGCACCAATCTGAGTGCTGACGCACTTGCAGCCATTTTAAAATAGGGGAGCTGTGGGCAGCTCATGGCCTGCGCGAAGATGGCGGTGACAATAAGATGGCGACATAATGCGTTAGTCAAAATCACTAAAAAATAACCGTTATAACCAAATGTTGAGAGATTAAATAGAAACATGTCTAACATCGATTACGTGCTCGAAATTTGCAGTCAGATAACCAATCATGGTAAGACACCCAGCATGGGGTTAATAAAATCTTATTCTAAAGAAAGTCTACCAATCCCGATGATTGTGGCCGCTTTGAATAGGTGGAAATCATTGTCTAAAGCAGAGAAAACCGAGTGGCACACTAAAAACAGCAAAACGCTTAACACTGCGCCTAAACAGGCGTCAATACAAACCAGTGAAAACCAAAGATTGTTTGCTTTAGAACAGGAGGTTGCGTCTTTAAGACAAGACGTTAAAGCGTTAAGTTCTTTGCTAAAGGCGTCAAACTTGAAATAAAACTCGCCATGTTGTCAGCCAACTTTTCACACGGCAATTTTCCGATTTGCTCGAGCACAACGTGACCAGTATGGTTTTCCAAGCTGATGATAAAATCATCCTCGTCCGTCAGCGCAAAGAAAAGAGTCTCTGGTTGCTTTAAGCGCCTTTTCATAAGCACATGACCAATCAGGTTTTTTTGTAAACGATCAAAATCATCCTGATTCCAAACTTGCAACAGGCTCAACTCCCCCCTACGGGCAGTGGCAGGCAAATCCAAACTATAATATCGGGTAAAAAATGCAGAAAAATCATCATGAATATTGAGTCCTAGACCCGTACCAATATTTTGCATAGCATTGCCACCTTGCTGCAAAACAGGATTCCATTTAACAAATTCGATGTCTGGTTGTGCATCCAATCTAACTTTTTCTTGGGTATAACAAGGCGATATCCAATCAGTATCAAATTCGACCAACAAATCACTGTTGTTATTGTTCATTAAGTCGATATATTGGGTGACGAATAAATCAAGTGCTTGGCTAACCATTTAAAAGAACTCATTAATATAAAGTGCGGTTTGATTATACGGGTTTATGCAGATTAATTGAAACTGGATGTGGTGCTTAATTTTTGCTTGATATAATAAGATTAGTCACCACTTCTTAGCCTTCAAAAAAATACACAGAGGTCATTTTGCAACATTTAACACTTGGCAAAGAAGTCACTTATTCAGATAAATACGACCCGTCTCTTCTGCAAGCAGTCCCACGCTCGCTGAGCAGGAACGCGATTAAGCTTCCATGTAAACTGCCTTTTTCTGGAAGTGACATCTGGAATGGCTACGAGTTATCGTGGCTTAATCACAAAGGCAAGCCCAACGTCGCTATTTTGCGCTGTGAAGTCCCGATAACATCGCCAAACCTTATCGAATCTAAGTCCTTCAAACTTTATTTGAATAGCTTTAATCAGACAAAGTTTCATTCCCAGACGCAAGTCGAACAGCATCTTGCTAAAGACTTAAGTCAATGCGCTGGCGAGCCAGTATCCGTCACTGTCATCCCTAGCAGCCAGTTTGCAGACATCACATTCGGAAAATTTGAGGGTACACTACTCGATGATATTGATATTGACGTAACTGATTTTGATATTACCCCCGAGCTGCTAAAGACGAGTGAAGATAAGACACTAGAGACACTCGTCAGTCATCTGTTAAAGTCAAATTGCTTAATCACAAACCAGCCTGACTGGGGCAGTGTTTTAATCAAATATTCGGGCGATAGAATCGATCATGAAGGTTTATTGAAATACTTGATATCATTTAGACAACACAACGAGTTTCATGAACAGTGCGTAGAGAGGATTTTTTATGACATCATGCAGCAATGCGCACCCAAACAACTTACTGTTTATGCACGGTATACGCGTCGCGGGGGTTTAGATATTAACCCTTTCAGGTCGAACTTTGAAAGTCCCTACCCAGACGCGCGATTAGCAAGGCAATAAAATGACGACCACCTCTCCTAAACGTCAATTGATGATCGCAAAACAGCATTTGGACAAGTTGTCCATTTTCGCGGTTAACATGTCTAACTTTTATCAAGGACTGCACCCAGCCCTTGATCTTGAACTCGCTGTTTTACGCAAGCATTTGTCAGGCAAACCTGACTATGAAGCGGCGAGTGAATTGACGTCGAAGTTGAATGCCGATCTTAAGAAAGACACTAAATTTTTTAAACAACGAAATTTAGACTCGGTTAATCACCTGCAAGCCGCCATCAAAAATCTGACTAGTTTAGACAACATTGATGAACAGACAAAAAGCGAAGCTATCAGCTTTTTGGGCACGTTGGGCACTGACAAAGGTGCCGCAAAAGCCCCACTGGAAGCTTTTGAAAAAGCGCTCATCATCTATAATAAGGCTTTGGCTCATCAAAAGGCGGCAAAAGTCTCCTCGAATTCAGATAATCCTGAACTAAAAACGCTGTTCAACAACATTACTCAAGAGTTAAAAGAGCTTATTGCACCGTTTTATGCAAATAATAAGTCTGACGTTGCGCTGCGTGAAATTTATCAAAAATTAAATGCAGGACTTGGCCAACAAGAACTGCTTGAATGTTGCTTGACCCTGATACGCTTCGTTATTCGCGATGTTATAAAGGATGCCAGTGCAACAAGCCGTCTTATCAACGATTTACATCGCTCAATCGTCAAAATTAACCAAGGTCTCAAAAGCACTATTGCGTCATCCCAAACGCGGTCGCAAAAACGCAAAGCGCATAGTCAGTCAATGCAAGCTCAAATATCGATGATGGAGTCGGTTATTTCAGATAGCGTCGAATTAGTCGACTTAAAACAACAAGCGCAAGCCCACTTGAGTAAAATGCAGGCTTCTTTGACAGCAACCGAAAAAGCCGAGCAAACCGAACAGCAGCAACTAATTACATTGATGCAAAAAATGCAAGAGCGCATGGCTTTGCTAGAGACTCAGGCCACTACTTACAAACAAAAACTGTTTCAACAACGAGCAAGTTCACTAACGGATGTTTTGACTAAGCTACCGAACAGAATGGCCTATGAAGAGAAAATTGCGATTGAGGTAGCACAATTTAAGGCCACTAACACGCCACTAACGTTGGCAATTCTTGATATCGATTTATTCAAAAAGATAAATGATAAATATGGGCATTCAGTCGGCGACAAAACACTGCAAGTAATTGCGAGTAATATCAGAAAAACGTTCGATCCCAATGTGTTTGTAGGACGATGGGGCGGTGAAGAGTTTATTTGCGTATTCCCGGGGATAACGCTAAACGAAGCATTTGCGCTAATTGAAAAGGTGCGCATTAAAGTCTCAAGCCTACCTTTTATGTTCAAAGGCCAGCGCGTTACAGTGACTATTTCATCAGGCGCCGCAGAGTTCTCTGGCAAGTCAAATGCACAAACGGTATTTGATCTCGCCGATCAGCACCTGTACAGTGCCAAAGAAAATGGGCGTAACCAAACAGTTATCGTCAAACCATGATTTTAAGCATTATACAATCGAGCAATTAAAAAAAAGGATCATACATGGCCTCAGTGCAGTTGAACCCTGTCGGATGGATGAGTCAATTATCGCAACTAGAAGTTAGCCTGCTACAAGACTCTGCAGATAGCGAATTGTATTCAGTATTTAGAAACTGTTGTTTGGCTGTCTTAAACAGCGGCGTACAAGAGGACAACTATGACAACTTGTTTGGTCCTTATGCTGATTTTGATGTGCGTTTGGTGCGCAAAGAACGCGGTGTCAAGATTGAACTGGTCAATCCCCCCGAAGTGGCCTTTGTAGATGGTAAATTAATCACTGGCGTACACGAGCATTTATTTGCTGTGCTCAGAGACATGCTGTACATGGGGAGTAAGCACGATGCCCACTATTTATACGCCAAAAACAGTGATATCAATCTAACCACGCATGTCGTGTTTGATATGCTGCGCCACGCTGACGCAATAGCCGGTAATCAGCCATTAGATATGATCGTATGTTGGGGCGGACATTCGATTCGCACAGAAGAATACAAATACACCAAAGAAGTGGGCTATCAACTTGGTCTTAGAAGCTTTAATATTTGCACTGGATGTGGCCCTGGCGCTATGAAAGGCCCGATGAAAGGCGCTACAATTGGGCATGCAAAACAGCGGAATAAAACAGGCCGTTACTTAGGCATATCAGAACCCAGTATTATTGCTGCGGAGCCGCCAAATGCGATCGTCAACGAGCTTATCATTATGCCTGATATTGAGAAGCGCCTAGAGGCTTTCGTTAGAATCGCGCATGGTATCGTAATATTTCCGGGAGGCGCAGGAACGGCTGAAGAATTATTGTTTTTGTTAGGCCTGATGATGGATGGACATAATCAGAAACAGCAGTTACCGATTATTTTGACCGGTCCCAAAAACAGCGAGAGCTACTTCGCTGCCGTTGATGAATTTGTTGGCGCAACATTAGGCCCAGAAGCCCAAAGCAAATATGAAATTGTTGTAGGTGACGCGGCCAAGGTAGCAAAAATTTTAGCGAGCAAACAAAAAGACGTTGCTGATTACAGAAAGCAAAACGGCGACTCTTATAACTTTAACTGGACCCTTCATATACCAGAAGATTTTCAACAGCCATTTATTCCTACTCAAACTAGCATGGCTGCTTTGGACCTATATCTTGACCAACCCAAAGCCCAATTGGCGGCTACGCTGCGCAAATGCTTCTCAGGTATTGTCGCGGGAAATGTTAAAGCCGAAGGAATTGCTGAGATAGAGAGAAATGGTCCATTCCAACTTTCGGGCGACTTACTTTTGATGGAAAAAATGGATGCATTGTTAAGCTCATTTGTTGAACAAGGCAGAATGAAGCTACCCGGCAGTGATTATCACCCTTGCTACGAGATCAAAAAATAAAACTGTCCGTGAGACCACTATTCGTTCGTTTTGATTGCTGTAGTCTTGATTGTGCATTTACGCAAACACAGCCTAAGGAATCAAAATGAACGGAATCAAACTTACTAAAACACTTTCTGCCCTATTTTTAAGCGCCGCATTAGCCGTAACCGTCTACTCTCCGCTTAGCCTTGCCAGCGCCCCCGTCAAAGATGTTAAACAAGCTTTTGTGACTAGCATGATTAATATCAATACAGCAGACGTGCAATCACTGATTAGCTTACCAGGTATTGGCCCTAAGAAAGCACAGCAAATTCTGTCATACAGAAAATTAAACGGTAACTTCAAGCGTGTCGAAGAGCTATCCAATGTAAAAGGTATCGGTCCAAAAATGTTGGCGAAAATTGCAGGAAAAATAAGCGTTAAGTAATAACATACCCATGCTCGGCTGGGGCAAATCAGATTGCCCATAAAAAAGGGCCAGTGAATACACTAGCCCTTTTTTGCTTCGCGTTTTAAGGTCTAAACACTAGCCGCTTTTTCTTTTAAGAACTCAATAAATTCTGGCCCCAACTCTGGGTGACGCATCGCGTATTCCAAATTGGCTTTCATGTAGCCCAGCTTGCTACCACAATCATGACTTTTGCCTTTCATATAGTATGCATCTACTTGTTCGTGTTCCATTAGTGCGTCAATTGCATCTGTTAATTGAATTTCACCACCAGCACCTGGCATTGTTGTTGCCAAAAGGTCCCATATCTTTTCAGATAAAACATAGCGTCCAACAACGGCTAAATCTGAAGGCGCATCTTCCAAATCTGGCTTTTCGACCATACGATGCATTTTCGCTGATTCACCTGGCGCTAGTTCTTTGCCTTCAAGATCAACAATACCGAATTTGGAAACGTCTTCTTTTGCAACACGCTCTACCATCACTTGGCTAACCCGAGAGGTATTAAACTTTGCGACCATATCAGCTAAATTGTCCTTCTTAGGATTACTCGCCACATCGTCTATAATCACGTCAGGTAATACAACCGCGAACGGCGCCTCACCAATCAGCGGAAAAGCGCACATTATTGCGTGACCTAAACCGTTGGCAACCCCTTGTCTGACGTGAAAAATAGTCACGTCTTTCGGGCAAATCGCTTGAACCGCTTCGAGTAACTGACGTTTTACGCGCTTTTCTAAGGTTGCTTCCAATTCGAAAGACGTATCAAAGTGGTTTTCAATACTATTTTTACTTGCGTGCGTGACCAAAATAATTTGCTTAATACCCGCTTGAACGCACTCATTTACGACATATTGAATAAGCGGCTTATCAACAACCGGCAGCATTTCTTTTGGAATTGCTTTTGTTGCTGGTAGCATTCTTGTACCTAGACCCGCTACTGGAATTACTGCTTTTTTGACTTGACTCATGTTAACTACCTTTCCTTTTTATCCTTAAAACCCTTTAACCGACTTTCCACGGCCAATGGCGTAGTAATGCAATCCGTATTCCGACATCATCGATGGCTCAAACAAATTTCTACCGTCGAATATAACCGGTTCTTTAATCGTATTTTTGATGCGCTCAAAATCTGGAGCTCTAAACGCTTGCCACTCAGTGCAGATGACTAAACAATCAGCACCTACTAACGCAGATTCTTTGGTTCCCATCAGCGCTAACTGTTCTTGGTTGCCATAAATTCGTTGAGTCTCTTCCATCGCTTCAGGGTCGTAAGCCTGCACCTTTGCGCCATGCTCCCAGAGTTTTTCCATGAGCACTCGACTGGAGGCTTCGCGCATATCGTCGGTATTTGGTTTAAATGATAAACCCCACAATGCTATTGTTTTCCCTGCAATATCACCATTGAAATAATCCATGATGTAATCGAATAACTTGCCTTTTTGAGCGTAGTTGACGGCTTCTACTGCTTCAAGTACTTGCGCTTTGTAACCGACACCATTTGCACTACGAACGAGCGCTTGCACATCTTTAGGGAAACAAGAACCACCATAGCCGCAGCCAGGATAAATAAATTGATACCCAATTCTGGGGTCACTACCGATACCTTTGCGTACATTTTCGATATCGGCACCCATTAGCTCAGCAAGATTTGCCATCTCGTTCATAAAGCTGATTTTGGTCGCCAACATGCAGTTAGCGGCATACTTTGTAAGTTCTGCACTGCGTACATCCATCACAATAATTTTGTCATGATTACGGTTAAACGGAGAATACAACTCGCGCAATTTTTTCTCAGCATAAGCGCTTTTTGTGCCTAAAATAATGCGATCTGGACGCATACAGTCATTAACTGCAGCGCCCTCTTTTAGAAACTCAGGATTAGACACAACATCAAATGTGACGCTTTTATCCAAACTTGCTAATGTTTCATTAATTTTTGCGGTCACTCTGTCGGCAGTGCCAACAGGAACGGTTGATTTGTTAATTACAATTTTGTGATCTTGCATGTTCTTTGCGATTGTTTCGGCGACCGCAAGCACATATTTCAGGTCAGCTGAACCGTCTTCGTCAGGCGGTGTTCCAACAGCAATGAAGACAACTTCGCCATGTTTTACACCCTTCGCAGCATCGGTTGTAAATACCACCCGACCTGCTTCAAAGTTTGACGTAACAAGAGGAGTCAAGCCCGGCTCATAAATCGGTATAATGCCCTTTTCTAGGTTATCGACTTTATTTTGGTCGACATCGACGCACACTACATCATGTCCAACTTCTGCAAGCACTGCTGCTTGCACAAGGCCGACATACCCAATACCAAATACTGTTACCTTCATTGTTTTTCCTTTTGTTTGAACTACCGCTTTTTAAGCGGCGCTTACTATACTGTTTGTTTATGACATTTGCATGAAGTTGGCGTTCTTACGCGTCGATATCAATGCCATCCTTTGTACGCACCCTGTCGATTTTTCAAACCGTCGCAAATTCCTTGCCACATATATTTTGCACGTAACACTTTGCTGTCTTCGACTAATAAATTGACGATAATTCTCAATGGCAAAATTCCAATATTTCGTACCTTCCAATAACGCGGCACATACCGTCGTCGAGACAGCACAAAGATATTACGGAACTGATAGTATAATCTTATTGGCGTACCTACCTTGTAGCTTACCCCCAAAAATCGACTGCGGTGCTCTCCCATCGTGTGGCGCATTTTTACTTCATCTGCAATCGCTATCTGATAAGACTTAGCACGTGCACGCCAGCACCATTCATGGTCGACGCCATCAATAAAAAGACCTTCCTCTTTTAGCCCGACTGCGGCCAAACTTCTTAGTGAAATCATCATCCCAGAACTTATAATTTGAGAAACAAACGCGAGTCCATTTTCGGACCTGCATTCTTTTTGCACTTTGGGATGCAGTTCAGTTTCGGTAAACGAACAAATAATCCTTGGGCCAACTGCGATGAGTTTTTCGTCGGCATGTTGTTCCATTTTGCGGATTAAGTTGGTCACTAGATCAGGTGGAACAACACTATCTTGGTCAAGCAACAATGCATATTCGCAGTTATCCAGCATGAGATCGCCGAGCCCGACGTTTTGCGCCGCTGCAATGCCTTTATTACTCGCGAAATGGTGATAGTGAACATTTTCTGATGGTAGCGTTACGCCAGATCTTTCTTGAGTATTATCGATTATACTCAAGGTATCAACGCTTTGACTGACCAACTCAATCAACAAGTTTACTTGTTGCAAGTTTGGATGATACAAAACAATCACCGCCCCAATCCGCATATTGATTCCCATTTTATTGACGCTTATTTCATTTATAATCGTTGTTTAACGTCTGCTAAGAAAGTATCTATCTATTTTATACGCTAACTTTACTACAAAAGAAGGCATTATTCGAAGACAAAGTACAGCCGTCGAGTATAGCAAATACCTCAGTCTTAGGCGATTAAGTAACTTCATCGCATAAAGTCGTGCTTTGAACTCATTGATAGACTTGCTTAAACCCCTGCGCTTGTAAAAATCATCGACCCGGCGGAAGTTAAGTAAAGGCTGTGTTAAATTAGTAAATTTAAAGCCTGCTTGGGCTAATTCAGCCCACAAAAAATAGTCTTGTGTGTTGCGTAAATCTTCTTTGTAACGATAACCTGCCTGCAGCACTCTAAAACGCATCACCACAGTGGGGTGATTTAATGAACAACGTTTGGGCAGCATCCGCTTAATGGCATAATCAGATACTGGCAATTTTCTTGTGCCCACAGGCTTGCCAACTTCATTAATCTCGGTAAGTGCACTGCCCAAAATATCTACCTGAGGATGCGCTTCTAAATATTCGATTTGGATCTGCAAACGTTCAGGTTCAGAGACATCGTCGGCATCCATTCTAAAAAAATACTCAGGGGGGGAAGCTAGACACCAATCAATCACAAAATTCATGCAACGACTCAAGCCCAAGTTGAGTTCACTAGAGACGACCATAATGCGATTGTCTTGTCTGGCAGCAAACATAACTATTTCTAACAAATCTTCTGAAACAGGCCCATCAATAACAATTACAAAGGTAAATCCGCTATATGTTTGCGACAAAATACTGTGTATAGCTTCTTGCAACCATATTTCTTTGTCACCGACATATACGCTCATAGCGACAATCGCTTGATGTCTAATGTCTGTTTTTAATGAATGTACTATTGAAAATATCTTTGGCAAAAGTAAGGCTTATTTATGAAACTGCTAGGTATTTTAGTGAGTTAATTCTGTATTGATAGTAAAATTTTCGTAGCGACGCGTTAAATTTGGATTGTAGGCGGGATCATGCGCAATATACTTTGCCCAAGTTGTCTGCAAATAATCAACTTCTGATCTAAAACGCTTTTGTTTTTCAAGGGTATCCTCGTGCCCCCTAGAAACAGATTCATGGTGGTATAACACAGCCTCTGCGCAGAGCAAATTTCGTTTACCCGTTTCGAGTAATCTCAGACAAAAGTCGACGTCGTTAAACGCAACCGTAAGATCAATTTCGTTTAACCCACCCACACTATCAAAATCTTCTTTGGTCACTAGCAAACATGCAGCGGTGACTGCACTAAAGTTTTGCGTCGCCAAAGCTCTATTCATGTAACCGGGTGCATCGCTTTGAAAATACTTGTGAGCATGCCCTGCTCCGCCGCCGTATCCCATGACCACTCCTGCATGTTGCACCAAACCATTGGAGTAGAGCAATTTAGCGCCCACACAAGCAATATCAGAACGTAATACATGGCTCAACATTTTGCTTAACCAATCTGGCTCGATCACTTCTATGTCGTTATTCACCAAAGCAATTACATCGCCATTAGCATTAGCAACACCAAAGTTATTGATGGCAGAATAATTAAACGGATGAGGGTACTTTAATACATTTATTTTTGGATGCAGATTTAACGAATCGAAATAAGCCAATGCTTCGGAATTATCGGAATTGTTGTCTATGAGCAATATTTCATAGTGTAGATAGGTCGTTTTATCCAAAATTGACTCAATGCAAGCTTCGACAAGTTCTTTACCGTTGTACGTAGGGATAATGAGGCTAACAAGTGGCGTTTGTTGCGATATAAACAATTCAGACGTATCAACTATTGTTGTATTATCTTCGGCCGCATCTTGGCTACGATGAAGTAATACCAGAGATTGATGCTGTATATCTAAGTCAATTTTTGTGAGGTAACAGTGATTAAAGAACTTTGCAATGCTCATATCATGCACTTCGAGCCCAATTAAAACCGCCAGATGTTTAGCATAAACACCGGTTTGTATATATTCCGTAGCCAATTGTAAATCAGGATTCCAATCGGGCAGAAAGTGCGGGTCAAAACGATGGTCGATGACTTTTTGGTCAGTATCGACATAGAGCAAATCCGCAGTGC
>Ga0115565_10002250_pt1 | contig 14895 bp, 13 predicted proteins | sample COGITO_mtgs_1105_FD_87199 | JGI IMG/M metagenome (GOLD analysis project Ga0115565, IMG submission 87199) | Pelagic marine microbial communities from North Sea - COGITO_mtgs_110530 | ecosystem: Environmental > Aquatic > Marine > Epipelagic | place: Germany:Helgoland, sampling site Kabeltonne... | reverse complement strand
TGCACTTTTGTGATGAAGAAAGTTGTAGGCTACACTTTAAAGAATAAAGAGACAAGCAGGGTATTATTTGCCATCGTTGTCAAGGTATATAACACTATTGACTTAAGAACAAATGGAGTTATCAATGTAGATCTTGCAATGCAAGAGCATCTTTGCGTAGCGGTATTATTATAGAAAGTTCCAAACTATCCTTTATGATTTGGCACAAGACGATATTTTTATTGAGTACTACTAAAAAAGGTTTCTCTAATAAGGAAATTCAGCGCCAACTTGGGTTAAAACGGTATGAGCCAGTTTGAGCCATGATGCATAAGCTTCGCGGGGCAATGGGTCAGCGTGATGACCGATATACCCTTGAAGGTATGATACAGGCCGACGAAGGATATTATACAGTAGAAGCGTCCGCATGTAAACACAAAACACAGAAAGCGATCCGAGGCTATAAAACAAAGAACAATGTGATGGCAATTGCGGAGAGTACCATTTTAGAGGATATTGATACAGACAAAGTTGAACGTCAAGCCAGATGTTTCAACAAGTATCTACAGCTTTACCTAAATGAATTCATATATAAGCTCAAAAAAAGGTATTTTGGAGAAAGAATCTTCTATAGGCTCGTAACTGCTAGCATTACAGCTAATGGACATTAAACGGATATGCAACTTTTGAATTAATTGTATATTCTTATAATTGCTACAGATTATTTTTTTTATCAATAGTTCTTAGTGCAAACCCATGTATTCTTTGAAACTGCTCCTCTAAACCCATATCACTATTATCTAAGGTTATAGCATCAAAAGCCTTCCTTAGAGGAGAAAATTTTCTATTAGAATCTATATAATCCCTTTTCTCTATATTCTCTAAAACCTCCTCAAAAGTTACTAGCTCTCCTTTATCTAATAACTCTTTATAACGCCTATGCGCCCTTCTGTCTGGTGAAGCTGTCATAAAAAATTTAAGCTCTGCGTTAGGAAAAACGCTAGTTCCAATATCTCGCCCGTCCATTACGACTCCCTTACCAGTGCCCATTTCTTTTTGAAGGTTTACAAGCTTTATCCGCACCTCCTCAAATTCTGAAATCTCGCTTACTTTCTTAGATACCTCAAGTGTTCTAATTTCATGTTCTACATTTCTATCATTCAAAAAGATTTCTGCAATACCTGTATTCTCATTATATATGAACTTTAATTGTATAGCGTCTAAGCTTTGTATCAAGCAGTGCTCGTCTATAGTATCTCTACTAATAAAACCTTTTTCTATAGCATAAAGTGTAACTGCCCGATACATAGCTCCTGTGTCTACATAAATATATTCCAAAGATTTTGCTAGTTGCTTTGCTAAAGTACTCTTCCCTGTAGATGAAAAACCGTCTATGGCAATAGTAATACTCTTCATATCTTAATAATTTATATATAGTAGGCCTCCTAGAATTATCCAATTAAAAATCTAATACGTAACTATAAGATTTAACACTAACATAATTTTTATTAATCAGACTAGGAAAACAAAAATAACTAAAGAATAGCTTTCTGCTATTCTTTAGTTATTAATCAGGTGCTATCGTATAAAATATAGCGCTGTTACAATTCCTTAGCGTTTCTTACTTTAGTTTCAGTCAAAGCCACTGCTATTACTTCATGCATCTCTCTCACGTAATGGAAGGTTACCCCCTTTAAATAAGATTCTTTTATCTCTTCAACGTCTCGCTTGTTTTCTATACACATGATTATCTCCTTAACATGTGCTCTTTTGGCAGCAAGAATTTTTTCCTTAATACCGCCTACTGGTAATACTTTACCCCGAAGCGTTATCTCTCCTGTCATTGCTAAATTTTTCTTTATCCTCTTTTGGGTAAATAATGAAATTAAAGAAGTTAGCATTGTAATACCTGCACTTGGTCCATCTTTTGGCGTAGCTCCCTCTGGCACGTGAATATGAACATTGTAGGTGTCAAACTTAATATTTTCTAAACCAAATCTATCCGCGTTAGACTTAATATATTCCATAGCAATGGTAGCAGATTCCTTCATAACTTTACCAAGATTTCCAGTAATAGTCAATGCTCCTTTCCCTTTAGAAATAATAGACTCAATAAAAAGAATATCTCCTCCAACACTTGTCCAAGCTAAACCAGTAACTACCCCTGCTACTTCATTATTCTCATATTTGCCACGTTCCATTTTAGGAGAACCCAGAACCTTGACTACAACCTCATTACTAACCTTAACATCATATTCCTCTTCTATAGCTATAGACTTGGCAGCGTAACGTACCATTTTTGCTAATTGCTTGTCTAAAGCACGCACGCCAGACTCTCTAGTGTAGCCCTCAACAATTTTTTCTATTTGTGGTTTTGCAATCTTTAAGTGTGATGTATCCAAACCATGCTCTAATAATTGTTTTGGTAATAAGTGTTTCTTACCAATTTCCACTTTCTCCTCTATCGTGTAGCCACTTACATTTATAATCTCCATTCTATCACGAAGGGCAGGTTGTATACCCCCTAGATTATTAGCTGTAGCAATAAACATTACCTTGGACAAATCGTATCCCATTTCTAGAAAATTATCATAGAAAGAATTGTTTTGTTCAGGATCTAGAACCTCTAACATAGCAGAAGAAGGGTCTCCTTGTTGACTGTTTGAGAGTTTATCTATTTCATCTAAAATAAACACAGGATTAGAAGTTCCAGCTTTTTTTAAACTCTGTATGATTCTACCAGGCATAGCGCCAATATATGTTTTACGGTGTCCTCTAATTTCTGCTTCATCCCTTAAACCTCCTAAGGAAATTCGCACATATTCTCTACCTAACGCCTCTGCTACAGATTTGCCTAATGATGTTTTACCCACACCTGGAGGGCCATATAAACACAGAATAGGAGACTTCATATCATTACGAAGTTTTAACACCGCCAAATACTCTATAATCCTTTTTTTAACATCTTCTAAACCATAGTGAGCTTTATCTAAAACTCTTTGTGCTCTTTTCAAGTCAAACTTATCTTTAGAAAATTCATTCCACGGTAAATCTAGGAATAAGTCTAAATAATTGCGCTGAATAGAATACTCGGCAACTTGCGGATTCATGCGTTGCATTTTGGATAATTCTTTCGTAAAATGTTCTTTCACTTTTTTATCCCATTTCTTCTTTTTTGCGCTTATTCTCATTTCTTCTAACTCATCGTCATAAGAAACACCGCCCAATTCTTCTTGTATGGTTTTTAACTGTTGATGCAAAAAATACTCCCGCTGCTGTTGGTCTAAATCATTACGTACCTTGCTCTGAATATCATTTTTCAGCTCCAATTTCTGAAGCTCTAGATTCATATATTTTAATGTAGCTAATGCGCGTTCCTGTAGGTCAACAATTTCTAATAAATCTTGCTTAGCTAATACGTCAAGATTTAAATTTGATGAAACAAAATTTATTAGAAAAGAATCACTCTGTATATTTTTGATTGCGAATGACGCCTCACTTGGAATGTTTGGATTTATCTTGATTATTTTTAAGGCTAGCTCTTTTACAGATTCTATAATAGCTAAAAATTCTTTGCTAGACTTATCTGGTCTTACCTCTGCCGCTTCTTTGACAGTTGCTGTAAAATAGGGCTTTTCGCTTAAAATTTCAGAAATTTCAAAACGCTTTTTCCCTTGAATAATAACCGTAGTATTACCATCTGGCATTTGTAGCACCCTAAGAATTTTAGCTACGGTGCCTATTATATTTAAATCTTTTTCACCTGGTGTTTCTACCGATTCATCTTTTTGCGAGACGACACCAATTACCTTTGTGCCGCTGTTAGCATCTTTTATAAGTTGAATAGAAGAATCCCTACCTGCCGAGATAGGAATAACTACTCCAGGAAAAAGCACGGTGTTCCTTAACGGTAATATTGGGAGTGTTTCTGGTAGCATTTCACCACTCATTTCTTCTTCGTCCTCTGCTGTTAAAAGAGGTATTAGATCGGCGTCCTCATCAATACCTTGTAAGGACATATTGTCAAAATTTGAAAATTTAGGATTTCCCATGTAAGTATATAAGTCATTCTGTCACTAAAATGTCCAGAATTTTTAAATTAATTATTAAATAGATGCACACTCCTGAGTGAATACTGCAAAATCAGAATTATTACGCTATGTACCCTAACCCTTTCAATCCCCATGCCAACCTTTAAAGTATACCTATTAAATTGAGATTATACTACATCGGATACAAGAGCGCAATCTAGTGTAACGCAGGAATCGGTAATAAACTATTCATAAAATGCTAATTCCCTTATTTAAAATATAATTCTAAAACAGATATTAAGAAAAATTTATTAGTAAACTAAAATTTTTAACTCATTGATAAATTTCTTAATAGTCTAATTGCGCTATCTATTCTCAAAAAACACATCAAACAAAAATCCGCACCTATATAGAGCGGATTTACCGAGGTAAATTAAATCTTAAACTACCTATTTAAATTTTGTCACTCCAAATTTAGCTGCTTCTTCTACTGCCTCTGGTGCCCAAACGGTTAGGTTATTAATTCTTGTATCGTTAGAGGGGTGAGTGCTCATGAATTCTGGTGGTGCTTCACCTCCACTATTTGCTTTCATCCGCTTCCACAATTCTGCAGCTTCGTATGGATCGTATCCTGCAATAGCCATAATCTGTAACCCTATTCTATCCGCCTCCGTTTCATGCCCTCTACTAAATGGTAACATGCCACCTACAGATGTTCCCATACCATAAGCCTGCATCCACGCGCTTTGTGCCTGTCCGCTTTTACCGCTTGTAGCTACTGCAACACCAACAGCACCCACTTGTTGTAAAGTACCTGCACTCATCCTCTGTGCACCATGGTCTGCTAGCGCATGCGCAACTTCATGACCCATTACTACTGCAACGCCAGTTTCGGTTTGGGTAATGGGCAATATACCTGTGTAAAAAACAATTTTCCCTCCTGGCATACACCAAGCGTTTACCGTTTCATCGTTTACCAAATTGTATTCCCACTTATAATCGCTTAGGTATCCTGCATATCCGTTTGCTGTTAACCAACGCTCTGCAGCCGAAGAAATACGCTGACCGACCTTTGTTATCATGGCGGCCTCTGCCGTCCCGGTAACTACTTTATTCTCACCTAAAAATTGATCATATTGTGCAAAAGCAGTAGGAAACAACGAGGTGTTTTTATAAAAATTTAATGTTTTTTGACCCGTGAAAGGGTTAGTTTTACAGCCTACAACACTTAGTGCAAGTACTGCTAATAGTACTATTTTTTTCATTTTAATTGTTTTTGTCTTGAATTTAAAAATCTTATTCTCCTATAATTTGTAGCACCGTAAAATTCTTGTTTATCTGCAAGCTTTGGCTACCTTCTGAACTAACGGATGCTAAGGAAACTTCTTCATTATCAATGGCAATTTTAGCAATCTTGAAAGGTACCCCATGAAAACTAAATTTTAAAGTTTCATATGAGGTTGCGAAACTTCCATCTTTAAATTGCTGTATAATAATAGAATTATTCTTACCCGTAAATTTAAAATTTCTGAGTGAATACCTTCCTTTTTTATAATCATACCCGTCTTGGGCATCTTCATAAACCTCTGAAGTTTCTATACCTAACTTGTAATAAGTGTCTAGGATTAATTCTTTAATTTCTAGTTCGTCCACATATTGCTGTATAGGATATTTAGGAATTATAGCTCCTTCTTTAATATATAAGGGTACCTTATCTAAATCTGCTGCAACCCAGCGCTCTTTGCCTCCCTCTACAATTTCATCTGTCCAGAAATCATACCATTTGCCTCTTGGTATGTACATTCTTCGTCCTTTCGCATTTGGCTCTTGAATAGGGCAAACTAAAATTTGATCACCAAAAATAAACTCATCTGTTCTAAAATGAGTCTGGGTATCTTCTTGATCAAACAAGACAAGAGATTGTAACATGGGCTTGTGCTCCTTGCTATACTTATAAAACATAGTATATAAGTAAGGCAAAAGCTGGTATCTTAACTCTATAAATTTTCTAACAATATCTGTTATTTCGGTGCCAAATGACCATGGTTCTTGATCCCCATGATCTCCACTAGAATGAACTCTACAAAAAGGATGAAATATTCCTAATTGTACCCACCTTGCAAATAATTCTCCGTCTGGTTGCTCTGCAAAACCTCCAATATCTGACCCCACGAAGGAATACCCACTCATACACATACGCTGCACCTGTACATTGGCAACCCACAAGTGTTCCCATGTGGCAATGTTATCTCCTGTCCAAGTAGAAGAATATCTTTGTGTACCCGCAAAGGCAGCTCTCGTAATTACAAAAGGTCTCTTAGGATATACATATTTTTTGACACCCTCATAGGTAGCTCTCACCATTTGCATTCCATATACATTATGAGCCTTCCTATGTGTACATGGGTTGCCATCATATTCATGCCGTGTGTCTAGAGGTGCTGTTTTAGAGGGCACTTCCATTACTGCGGGTTCGTTCATATCATTCCAAATGGCATGGACACCAAGCTCAGACATAAACTCTTTGTATTGCTCTGCCCACCATTCTCTTACTGCCGGGTCTGTAAAATCTGGGAAATTACATTCTCCTGGCCATACTTTTCCTCTCATTAAAGGACCATCGCCCCGCTTACAAAAATATCCTTTTTCTAAAGCTTCTTGGTAAATCCAATACTCCCTGTCTATTTTAATACCAGGGTCTATCATGACTACTGTTTTAAAGCCATCTTCTTCTAATTCAGAAATCATTTTTTTAGGGTTTGGGAACAGCTTTTTATCCCAAGTAAAACACCTAAAACCATCCATATAATCAATGTCTAAATAAATAGCATCGCAGGGTATTTTTAAATCTCTAAATTGTTGTGCAATCTCTTTTACATTACTTTCTGGATAGTAACTCCATTTAGATTGGTGGTACCCAAGTGCCCATAGTGGCGGTAGCTCAGGAGTTCCCGTTAAGTTTGAATAAGCAGATATGACCTTAGACATTTCTGGTCCGTAGAAGAAATAGTAATTCAACTCACCCCCATCTGCCCAAAAGCTGGTAGTATTTCTACGTTCGTGGGCAAAATCAAAATGTGTTTTGAAAGTATTATCAAAAAATATTCCGTAAGAGATACCTTTATGCAAACCTATGTAAAAGGGAATAGCCTTATAGAGTGGATCTTGTTCTTTGTTATATGCATACTGGTCTGTTACCCAATTGAGCAATTTTTTACCTTTTAAGTTACTATGAGTAGCCTTATCCCCTAAACCATAAAAGCTTTCTCCTGTTTGGGTTATTTTACTCATAATAGCGGTATTACCGCCGTATTCGTAATTTTCTTCCCAATGGAAACCTATTTCATCTTCACTTATTATAACCCCCTCTAAGTTTGAAATTTGAGTACGGAGCGTTTTTTTATCGACAAGAATATGAACCCTTGCAGTTTTAATTATATATTCTGATGCATTCTCCTCTACTTCCAGAGTACTATACCCAAAGGTTGCTTCTGGATCTACAGCATAGGAAAAATCTGGCTCAAACACGTAATTAGTTGCATACCTAAAACGAATAATACTGCCTCTTAAAATGGTTACCTGTAGCACAACCCCATTCTCCGTAGTAAAATATAGTTTGTCTGTATCTTGCTTAAAATCTACAATATGGTTCGGATATAAATTTCCTTTATATTCTAATTCTGTATTTGTAATCATTACTTCATTATTTAAAAGCGGTTAATACATTTTACAGCTATTCCCCAACTCATTGCTAGTTTACCTCAAACTTTAAAAATATTATTGTAATACTACCATACCTAATGGTGGTAAAGTAATTTCCACTGCATTCTTGTACCCGTGCCAAGCAGTGCTTATAGTACTAATTTTGCTATTTAAGTTTCCTGCGCCGCCATATTTGGTAGCATCGCTATTTAAAATTTCTTTATAAGAGCCTGCTCTTGGCACTCCAATTTTATACTGATACCTTACTACTGGTGTAAAGTTACAGGCAACAACAAGATTATTAACGGTATCATGACCTTTTCTTATATAAAGGAGCACTGAATTTTGATGATCTCCATGATCTATCCATTCAAAACCTTCGTGACTAAACTGCTTTTCATATAAAGCAGGATAGGTTTTATAAACTTCATTTAAGTCTTTAACAAAGAATTGCATGTTTTTATGAACGGCATGCTCTAATAAATGCCAGTCTAAACTCTGTTGAAAATTCCACTCTGCTGTTTGCCCAAATTCACAACCCATAAACGTTACTTTTGTTCCAGGGTGTGTAAACATATAACCAAAAAGCAACCGAAGATTTGCAAAACGCTGCCAATCATCTCCTGGCATTCTATATAGTAATGACTTTTTCCCATACACTACTTCATCATGAGAAAATGGTAGCATAAAATTTTCCGTAAAGGCATAGTTTGTGCTAAAGGACAGTACATTTTGATAGTACTTTCTATGAACTGGCTCGTTCTGGAAATAGGACAACGTATCGTGCATCCAACCCATCATCCATTTCATACCAAAGCCGAGACCTCCTAAATCTATAGGCTTAGAAACGCCTGGGTATGCGGTAGATTCTTCCGCTATGGTTTGTACTCCATCAAAACTGGCGTACACTTCTTTATTTAGTTCTTTTACAAAAGCAATAGCTTCTAAATTTTGATTGCCTCCGTAGATATTGGGTTCCCACTCCCCTTCTTCTCTAGAATAATCTAGATATATCATAGAAGCAACAGCATCTACTCTAAGACCATCTACATGAAATTGATCTAGCCAAAAAAGTGCATTGCTTATAAGAAAAGCTTTTACCTCATTTCTACCATAATTAAAAATAAGACTCTTCCAATCTGGGTGGTAGCCTCTACGTGGGTCTGGATGTTCATACAAGTGAGAGCCATCAAACAAGCCTAACCCATGTGCATCTTCTGGAAAATGAGAAGGTACCCAATCTAAAATTACACCAATATTATTCTGGTGAAAACAGTCTATTAATAATTTAAAATCTTCTGGCGTTCCAAATCTTGTGGTGGGTGCAAAGTATCCCGTTAATTGGTAGCCCCAAGAGGGATCATACGGGTATTCCATCACTGGCATAAACTCTACATGGGTATAGTTCATGTCTTTCACGTAAGCTACAAGCTCTTTAGACAACTCTTTATAAGTTAAAAAATCACCTTCTGCATTGCGTTTCCAAGAGCCTAAATGTACTTCGTAAACGGAGTATGGTTTGTCTAAACCGTTTTTATCTTTCCGGTAACCCATCCAAGCGGCATCTTTCCATTTATAGTCTTGAGACCAAACTATAGATGCTGTATTTGGGGCATGCTCGCAGCGTTTTGCAAAAGGATCGGCTTTTTCTAACCACTCATTGGTATCTTGTGACTGTATTTTATATTTATATAGCTCGCCATGCCCAACATTTGGAATAAATCCTTCCCAAATACCACTAGCATCCCATCTTACTTGCAACGGGTGTTCCTGTTCATTCCAATGATTAAAATCACCAACAACAGCTACTGCTTTTGCAGAAGGTGCCCAAACCGCAAAATAGGTTCCTTTCTCCCCATAAACTTCCTGCAAGTGCGCACCTAACTTATCATATAAACGGTAATGTTTGCCCCCTTTAAATAAATCAATATCAAATTTTGTGAATAAGGAATGGGTAACAACTTTAGACATATTTGTTATTTTCTTATTAGTAAAACTAGTCAACTTTAATAGAAGTAAATTAAACTTTTACCTTTCGGGGAAAATAATCATTTTATAATAATCCGTAGGCCCTTTTGTAAGAATCTTAGTGATCAAAAATGGTAGCAAACATTATTATAACGTAAGATTGTTACAAAACGACAAGTTGAGACTCACCTTATTTATACAAGAAATACTACTGCTTTAATTTAGATAATTTGTTTGGAACGCTTTTTGTAACTGCTATAGTAATAGTTAATATATATACTTATGAAAAATATAACTTTTGTAATGCTTAGTCTCCTTATCGCCTTATGCATTTCGTGTGAAGGTCCACAAGGTCTGGCAGGATTTGATGGGCAAAATGGATTGGATGGGTCTGAATTTGAAAACAGTGCTTTTGAGATTACCCGCAGTTTTGCTTTAAATAATGAGGGTGTTTACAGTGTAGCACCAGAAACTTATCCCTTAGATTTGAATTTACTGAAGAGTGATGTTCTTTTAATCTATCGATTAGAGAAAGTAGTAGATGGTTTAGATGTGTGGCGCCAGCTTCCACAACCATTTTTTTCGGATGAAGGATTATTGTTTTATAATTTTGATTTTACTCAAGATGATTATAGCTTGTTTCTAGAGCCAGATTTTGATACCAATTTGGTTACAAATGATCTTATTAGAAACCAAACATTTAGAGTATTGGTAGTTCCTGCCAATATTCTTAGCACTTCTAAAGTAGATGTTTCTGATATTAATGCAATGATGGGACTGCTGGGAATTAAGGATATTGTGAAGTATTAGTTTCTATATTATGGGCATGCTTCGTCTAGTTGAGGTATGACATTAATTTAAAAACAGAAAAAGTATTTAGCGCTGCCTTACTAGTTTAGGTTAGCTAGGTAAAGAACTTACTAAGCGGGATAATCATTTATTGACTCTCCCGTTTAGAATTATTTTTATACGCATGTGGCATTCATTTTGAACTATAGAATTAGTATTATTTGGTTATGAATTTAAGGTCTAGATAAAATGTTTTCTCTCTTATCGAAGAAACATTTTTTTATAAAAGCATTCTTAAGTACTATTAGGTTAACCTCCCAATCTAGAGCTATTTGATTTTTTGACTTGGTGCTCTGGCATTTTGGGTTTTAGCGATGCTCCCTCAGTAGATAAATTCACATTAGCTAAAGGCCCAGAAACAGTTGTTAATTTTGAAAAATCCATAGCCTTTTCTTCACTTATTGTTGCAAGTTCAGGCTTTTGACTTTTTTTTGGTTTAGACTTTCTAACAAAAGGCTCTAATTCTTCCTGTTGTTCTTGACTGGATTGCTCTGTTGGCTTGACAAGAGCCTTAAACCGATCTTCTAAATCTAATTCCGCTGCTTGCTCAGATTCCTGAGGTTCTACTACCACTTCTGCTTGGTCAAAAATATCTAGTGCGCCCTGTGATTGATTCTTTTCAAGAATGTTTTTAGTATACTCATCTAAACTAGGAATCTCTGCAAGCAATTGTTCTATCTTGATATCTGAGTTATTACTAAGTGTTAGTTCTTTTAGATCCTCCAATTACCCTAATCCTTTAGGTAGTCCACTACTTAATTTGTTCTTATCTAGATCTAATGTCTGGAGATTGCTTAATGTGTCTATCTCTTTCGGTAATTCTCTTATACTAGAACTATTTATCTTTAAATTTTCCAAGGTGGGATATTTAAAAACACTTTCTGGGAATTTATTAATCGGATTGGCAGATAAATTTAATGTCTTAATTTCAGGAAGATTTAATGACTGTGGTAATGATTGGATGCGACATGCCACTAAGTTAAGCTCCTCTAATTCATTTAGATTTGTACCTATACTATTTAATGAAGTTATCGGATTTTTTTGAAAACTGAGTTTTTCTAAACTACTAGGCCATACTGTATCAAGTCTCTTAATTCCTCCTCTCAGGGTAAATTGTTTGCTCTTAAATGAATTTTTAATTTCATTCTTTGAAAAATCTATGGTAGATAATTTACTAGATTTCTATAATCCCTTAGAAACCTCTGTAAGACTGTTTCCTGCTACATCAAAACTAGTCAGAGCTGACGAATTTAATTGAAGGTAGGGCATGATTTTTTTTCATGTCCTTATCTGTGAGATCTAAACCTTTTAAATCTAAAATTAGTGGTTCTGAACTCTTTGCTTTTTCAATTTCATCCTTAGCACTTTCTACACTCATCTTTATCGGCTTTATAATCTATATAGTAATATATAACTGCTTAGCCAATTAGCACACTTAAAATTGTGCAACAACTTATCTCGTCGTTAAAAGGTTTAGATAGCAAGTCATACCTGATTACAAAACGGTTTAAGTTTTAAATAATTTAATGTAATAAGCTTAAAACCAAGATCCCATTAATCTTTAAGCGTAGAATAATTATCATCCCAATTCTTAACTTTAGGCGCTCCTAGTTTGTCTACAGATTTAGCCACTAATATAGATACAGCTGCATCTCCAGATACGTTTATAACCGTACGGCACATATCTAAAGGACGGTCTACAGCAAAAATAAGAGCCAAACCTGCTTCTGGTATGCCCGCTTGCGCAAGTACAATCACCAACATGACCATACCTGCCCCTGGTACTGCTGCGCTACCTATAGAAGCTAATGTGGCCGTAACAATAATACCCAACTGTGCAGATAAACTTAAATCCATTCCAAAAGCTTGAGCAATAAAAACCGCAGCAACGGCTTGGTATAGACTGGTACCATCCATATTAATAGTGGCTCCTATAGGTAGGACAAAACTTGTTACTTCTTCATCTACTCCTAAATGCTCTTCCACCCTTTCCATAGTAACTGGTAAAGTGGCAGCACTAGAACTTGTGGAAAAAGCCAATAATTGTGCTGGCGATAAACCTTGCATAAAGGTTTTAGGTGTAATTCTTGTAAATGCATAAACAATAAGAAGGTAAACACCTAACATTAAACTAAGACCCAATACCACACATAAGGCATACCATGTTAATGCTTTAAATAGATCTAAACTAGGAGATTCTACCACTAGTGCCGCTAACAATGCAAAAACTCCATAAGGGGCAGCTAACATTATTAAATCTATCATTTTTAATATTACCTCGTTAAAGCCGTCAAAAAATTGCTTTACAGGGGTAGCCTTTTCCTGTGGAATTAAAATGAGTCCTATACCAAAAAATATAGCGAAGAATATAACCTGTAGCATGTTTCCGTTATCAGAAGCCGCTTTAAATATATTATTAGGCACTAGGTCTTCTAATGCTTGTAGCGGACCAACTTCTTGTTGTTTGGCTGCTTTTAATTTTATATTTTCTGCATCGCCCTTATAATTTTGTACCAATTCTGTTCTGGTGGCATCTGATATGTAAGCACCTGGTTTAATTATGTTCACAACGCCCAAACCTATAGAAACCGCAATTATTGTAGTTCCTATATAAATGCTGATGGTACGCCCACCCACTTTAGATAGTTTAGATATATCCTTTAAATCTGACACACCTTTAATTAATGAAGCCAGTATAAGGGGTACCGCTATTAGCTTTAATACATTGATAAAAATATTCCCAAAAGGCTTAATCCAATCGGAAATAAATTTTGCGCCCCACTCCAATTGGATCATTCCTAAAGCGAATAATACACCCGCTAGCATACCTATGAGAATTTGCCAATGCAATGCTAATTTCTTCATACCAATTGATTTTAAGTAGGTTAAGATACTATTAAGTAGTCCTTAACTGCAAAAAATACGGACTACAATTTAGTAGCACGGTTTAGAAGCATAAAATCTGCTAGCACCAAAGCAGTCATAGCCTCTACAATAGGCACAGCTCTAGGTGCCACACAAGGATCATGCCTGCCTTTGCCCTGCGCTTTTACCGCATTGCCCTCTTTATCTATAGTATCATATTCTTGTATAACGGTAGCAACGGGCTTAAAAGCAATATTAAAGTAAATATCCATACCATTGCTAATACCGCCTTGCACACCGCCACTAAAGTTTGTTTTTGTAGAACCATCACTATTAAAAGCATCATTATGTGCGCTTCCTTTCATAGTCACCCCTTCAAAACCACTCCCAAATTCAAACCCTTTTACGGCATTAATTGAAAGCATTGCTCCACCTAATGCAGCGTGCAATTTGTCAAATACGGGTTCACCCAAACCTACAGGCACATTTTTAGCAACACAGGTAATCACCCCTCCAATAGTATCGCCTTCCTTTTTAATAGATTTTATATACGTCTCCATCTTAGAAGCGGTCTCTTGATCTGGGCAACGTACTGCGTTAGATTCTGTTAGTGATAAGTCTAAACTTTGATATGAACTTTCAAGTTTTATTGCCCCAACCTGAGATACAAAGGCATTGATCTCTACTCCCGCTAGGCACTGCTTTGCTATAGCACCCGCTACTACTCTACTAGCAGTCTCACGGGCAGAACTTCTACCGCCACCACGGTAGTCTCTAAAACCATATTTCTGGTCATACACATAATCTGCATGAGACGGGCGGTAAGAATCTTTAATATGGCCGTAGTCTCTAGATTTCTGATTGGTGTTATGAATAGCAAAACCTATAGGTGTACCCGTTGTCTTACCTTCAAATATTCCCGAAAAAAACTCCACCACATCTGGTTCTTTCCGCTGCGTTACGATAGCAGATTGTCCTGGCTTTCTTCTGTCTAAATCTGCCTGTATTGCTTCTAAATCTAATGTTAAACCAGCTGGGCAACCATCTATGACGCCTCCTATTGCTTTCCCATGTGATTCCCCAAACGTGCTAACTCTAAATAAAGTTCCAAATGTATTGCCTGCCATTGCTTTTGTCTATTAAAATCTAAACAAAGATAATTTTTAAATGGCTTAAAGGAAAACTTAGAGGTAGCTTTAAATTTGTAATCTTGGATCGGATGTTTTATGATTAGAAGTAAGTTGCATTCGCTATTAGAAGATATATTTATTTACCACGCCCTTTCTTTAAATCGATAATAAATTTGAGATAGTTTGTATGTAAAACCAATTAAAAATCTTACAATATGGTACATAATAAATGGAGTCCTTAAAATATTTTTGTATATCCGTTTAATGTCCACTAGCTGTAATGCTTGCTATCACTAGCCTATCAAATATCTTTTCGCCAAAGTATCTTCTATTGAGTTTATAAATGAATTCATTTAAGTATAGTTGCAGGT
>Ga0115565_10002246_pt1 | contig 14913 bp, 13 predicted proteins | sample COGITO_mtgs_1105_FD_87199 | JGI IMG/M metagenome (GOLD analysis project Ga0115565, IMG submission 87199) | Pelagic marine microbial communities from North Sea - COGITO_mtgs_110530 | ecosystem: Environmental > Aquatic > Marine > Epipelagic | place: Germany:Helgoland, sampling site Kabeltonne... | reverse complement strand
CAGTAAATGTTGCAGATTTTGTGAATCATATAGATTATTTAGTTTCTAAAATAGGAATAAATCATGTTGGAATTAGTTCAGACTTTGATGGTGGAGGAGGAGTTGATGGCTGGAATGATGCTTCTGAAACCTTTAATGTTACTTTAGAATTGGTGAAAAGAGGCTACACAGAAACACAAATTGAACAACTTTGGAACGGTAATTTGTTGCGTGTTTTAGATGAAGTTGAAGCTGTTGCAAAACAAATACAAGAAGAAGAAATATAAATACATGAATACTAAAAAACCATCCCTAAAAAAGAGATGGTTTTAAATCAACTAATTCAAATAATTTACACAATGAAAACAGTTTACTACGTTGCTTTCATTTAAAAGAATATCAAGCTTCGTGCCAAAAAAATATTTTAGTTGTTAAAATTAACGTAAGCTTTTGCAAAAATCGAAAAAGAAATTACTTTTATTATATGAATAAGAAAAGTTTATTATTATTGTTGGGTTTAATTTTTTTAAAACCAAGTATAAACGAATTATATGCTCAATTAAACATAGATTCTAAAAACCATTATGTTTGGTTTGATGAAATTGTAGGTAATGGGAATTTAGCAATTTATAATGGAACTATTTTTGTAGAAAAATTTAAAGCTCCTGCAAATAATCATCGATTTCTTTTAGATGATGCCTATCATTTAGGAAATTTAATTTATGAGAATCAACCTTATTATAATATTTATTTAAAATATGATATACATGAAGATGAAGTAATCGCTAAGTTAGATTATAAAACCAATTTTTTATTTATAAAATTAATTAAAGAAAAAATATCTTATTTTGAAATTGAATCCTCTGAACTAGCTATTTTCAATACAAAACTCTCCTTTATAAGTAGTAATTCAAAACCTGAAGTTATTTCAGATAAATTCTTTGGTTTTTATCAAGTTTTATATGAGTTTGACGAAGTTGTTTTGTTGAAAAAAAATTTTAAAAAAAGAGGCGAAAAAATTATAGACAATTTTGTGTATAGTAATTTTTTAAATAAAGATTTTTTTATCATTTTAAAAGATAATGATTATTATGAAATTAATACTAAGTACGATTTTAAAAAAATATTCCCAAATCAAAAGAAATATATTACTATTTTTTATCGAAGAAATAGAAAATTATTAAAAAAGGATAAAGATCAATTTTATACAAATTTGGTAAAAGATATTCGAAGTTCAATGAAAGCGTCAGAAAATAAATAAGATGAAAAAACACCTATTCTTTTTTGTTTTTATGATTGGACTCCTCATAAATGCACAACAAAAAATCACATTATCTTTTGATAATTTACCATCAATTGAAGTAATAAATAAAATTGAGCAAGTATCTTCATATCGCTTTTTTTATATACAAGACTGGTTTAAAGAGACTACTTTACATTCAGGAGTTTATAAGGACGCAAATTTAAAAGAAATTTTAGATGATATTTTTGATAATTCTCTACTAAATTATTTTGTGTATTCAGACACAAAAGTAATTTTAACTCAAAATGGTTTTATTCATAATAATTTTTCAAATTTAGTATGGCAAAATCAAGAAATTGATGAAGAAGTAGCAGAAACAAAAGAAACAACGCCAATATTTTATAACGAAGTTGTAAAAGATAAATCAGCAAAAATAGGTGTAGTCAGAATAGGAAAAGAATCTAAAAACGCCACAGAAAAAGAATATACACTTAAAGGTTTTGCTAAAAATGAAGCAACAGGAGAAGCAATACCTCATTTAGTATTGTTCGTTGCTGATAAAAATTTATCAGCAGTTACAGATAATGATGGTTTTTATTCCATAAAATTACCAATTGGCGCAAATACTATTGAAGCTTCCTCTTTAGGTTTTAGTAGCTTAAAAAAGGTTTTAGTGATGTATAATAATGGAAATTATAACTTTTTGATGTCAGAAAGTTCTTTTTTATTAGATGAACTAATCATTGAATCTGGTAGAGATAGAAATATAAATGATGCTGTTACAGGTGTTTCTACCATAAATATGCAAAACATAAAAAACATTCCATTAATTTTAGGTGAAAGAGATATTTTAAGAGTTGCTATTTCTTTACCAGGAATTAAAAAAGCTGGAGAAGGAGCAGCAGGTTTTAATGTAAGAGGAGGTAAAGAAGACCAAAATTTAATTTTGTTAGACAATGCTGTTTTGTATAATCCGTCTCACTTTTTTGGTATTTTTTCAGGGATAAATCCTTTTACTTCTGGAGATTTAGATGTGTATAAAGGATCCATTCCTCCAGAATTTGGTGGTAGATTGTCATCCGTTTTTGATATTAAAACAAAAGAAGCCGATTTTAATGATTTTAACGGACAAGCTGCTATTGGGCCAATTACCAGTAATTTGTCTTTTCAAATACCCATTATACAAGATAAAGCAAGTTTAATTGTTGGTGGTAGAGGAACCTATTCTAATTGGATTTTGAGACAATTAGATGATGAAAACTTAAAAAATAGTACAGCTTCTTTTTATGATACAAATTTAAAATACACCCATAATTTTAGTGATAAAAACAAATTGGAAGTTGCTGGTTATTACAGTTATGATTCTTTTAATGTAACTAGAGATTCTGTGCAAACCTACTCAAACAGGTTTCAATCTTTAAAATGGATACATAAATTTAATGAAAAAAGTAGTGGCGATTTAATTTTGGCAAACAGTGAATATAAATTCAATTTAAAATTCGATGAAAATGCTGTAAATGATTTTGAACTTGCGTACAGAATTGTAGAAACCGAATTAAAACTTAAAATGAAATACGATTTAAATAAGCAGCATAAAATTGAATATGGTATTTCTAATAAATTATTTAATGTTTCTCCAGGAGATATAACACCAAAAGGAAATCAATCGATTGTAAATGAATTTAATTCGCCTGAAGAAAGAGGATTAGAATCTGCATTATTTTTATCAGACAATTTTAAAGTAAATAAAAAATTACAACTAAATTTAGGAATTCGAGTTTCTATGTTTACAGCTTTAGGCCCATCATCACAAAATATTTATGATCCTAATTTTCCAAGATCAGAGAATTCAATTACAGAGGTTAGAGAATTTGATAGTAATGAAGTAATTACTAATTATGGAGGACCAGAAATAAGAACTTCTTTACGCTATTCTTTAACACCAACTTTTTCTTTTAAAGCTGGTTTTAATAGCACGTATCAATATATACATACACTATCTAATAATACAACAGCTTCTCCTGTAGATACTTGGAGGTTATCAAGTATCAATATAAAACCACAACAAGCAAACCAGGTTTCTGCTGGCTTTTTTAAAAATATTAATGGAAACGAATATGAGTTAAGTTTAGAAAGTTACTATAAAACCTCTAAAAATATTTTAGATTATAAAGTAGGTGCAAGTTTATTATTAAATGATAATATTGAAGCAGATGTTTTACAAGGAAATGGAAAAGCGTATGGAGTTGAGTTTTTAGTAAAGAAGAATAAAGGAAGATTAAATGGTTGGATTGGTTATAGTTATTCGCGTTCTTTTATTCAATTAGATAGTGATTTTAGTGAAGAAAGAGTAAATAATGGAAACTTTTTCCCAGCAAATTTTGATAAACCTCACGATTTAAACATTATTGCAAATTATAGGATAACTAAAAGATATAGCTTTTCTGCTAATTTTTCTTACCAAACAGGCAGGCCAGTTACGTATCCAATAGGTAGTTTTATTTTAAATGGAGAGGAGCGTGTTTTATATAGTGATCGTAATAAATTTAGAATTCCAGATTATTATAGATTAGATGTTGGTTTTAATGTAGAAGGAAATCATAAATTAAAAAAGCCAGGACATAGTTTTTGGAATATTTCAGTATATAATGTGTTGGGTAGAAACAATCCTTATTCCGTATTTTTTGTAACGGAAGCAGGAGAAATAAAAGCCTATAAAAGCTCCATATTTGCGTTTCCTGTTCCAACAATTACTTATAATATTCGTTTTTAAATTAGTTTAAATTATGAAAAAGTTATTATATTTTTTATCAATTTGTATCTTTTTTACAACTTTAAATAGTTGTATAGAGGAGTTTGATGCTGGAACAACTGAGTTTGAAGATGTAATTGTTATTGAAGCTATACTTACGAACGAGCTTAAAAATCATACCATAAAATTAACAAGAACCTATAAATTTGAAGATAATGGCCCAAGTTCAGAAAGTGGAGCAGATGTAAAAATTATTACAAATAATAATACTACCTATAGTTTTAGCGAAACAAATTCTGGTGTTTACACATCAAATGCAGTTTTTAAAGCAGAAGTTGGTGTTACTTATAATCTAGAAATTACAACAAGAAATGGGCGAAAATACAAATCTAAAGATACACAATTAACAAATATTACTACAATTGATGACGTTTACGCTGCAATTACAACAAATAAAGATGGTGTTGAAGGAATTGGTTTGTTTGTAGATAGTTTTGATGCTACAAATAGTTCTAAATATTATGGTTATGAATTCGATGAAACCTACAAAATTGTTGTTCCTTCTTGGTTTCCAACCGATTTGATTTTGACAAGTAATGGAGGTATTACAGAAGTACCAAAACAACAAGAAGAAAAAACGTGTTACAATACTATAGAATCTAAAGGTCGTTTGTTAACCAATACTACTTTATTAGATCAAGATCGTGTAAACGGGTTTTTACTAAAATTTATTGCTAATGATGATATTCGTGTAAATACAAGATATAGCATTTTAGTAAAACAGTATATTCAGTCTAGAGAATCTTACAATTATATTCGAGTTTTAGAAGAATTTTCTGAATCTCAAAGTTTATTTTCTCAAGTACAACCTGGTTTTTTGGCGAGTAATATTTTTTCAGTTGATGATGAAAATGAAAAAGTTTTAGGTTTTTTTGAAGTATCTTCTATTTCCCAAAAAAGATATTTTTTTAATAGAGAAGATCTTTTAGATACTGAATATCCTTGGCCATGCACAGTTACTGAACCAACAAGAGCAAGACTAATATCACAATTAAGAAATAATAGAGTAAAATTGATTGGTGTTTTAGATCCACAAGAACCAAACCCTTACCAAGTAGTCAATAGACTTTGTGGAGATTGCACAGCATCAGGTAGTAATATAAGACCCGATTTTTGGGAAGATTAAACCTTTAAAATGAAAAAAATAATACTTTTAATAGTAACAATTTCTTTTATTTCAGTTTCATTTGGGCAAAAAATACATGCGCAAACTAATACTGATATTCCTCAAGAAAGAATTTTTGTTCATTACAATACTACTTTTTTGCTTACAGGAGAGCAGTTACTTTATAAAATATATTGCTTAAACGCAACAGATAATAGCTTTTCAAACCTGAGTAAAGTAGCCTATATTGCTTTAATTGATAAAGATTTAAATGTAAAATTTAAACATAAAATAATTTTAAATTCGGGTGTTGGAAAAGGAGATTTTTTTATACCAACTTCTATAACTTCTAGAAATTACAAATTAGTAGCCTACACAAAATGGATGTTAAATGGCAGTAAAAACAATTTTTTTCAAGGAGATGTTGCTATTTTAAATCCATTTGTAAATAACACAGAGTATTTAACGAATGATAATAATTATCAAATTACATCAAAAATTGAAGAAGAGAATAGTAATAAAAACGCAATAAATTTAGCGACGAATAAAAAGGTTTTTTCAAAAAGAGAAAAAGTTTCGTTAACAATTAATTCTTTTGATACTATTGATTTTTCTGGTAAATACTCAATCTCGGTTCGTAAAAAGGAAACCTATAAAACTCCAACAGAATATTCTTCTAAAAATTATAAAACAATTTTTAAAGACGAAAAATTATTTACAAATTCAGCAAAAGTACTACAAGTTCCAGAATTTAGAGGAGAATTAATTTCGGGGAAAATTATTCATAAAACATCAAAAAAACCATTGGCAGATGTGTATATTTCTATGACAATAACTGGAAAAGAATATCTATTTAAAGTATCAGAAACTGATAAAAACGGGATGTTTTACTTTAATATCGATGAAAAGTACAACTCCACGAATGCTGTTTTTGAGATTCATGATCAAAATCGTGAAAACTATGAAATTATTTTAGATAAAGATGTTTCCATAGATTTTAATGCTATTACTTTTAGCGATTTTCAGTTAACAAAGGAATACAAAGAGAAGCTGATAGAAAGAAGTATTAACAGTCAAATTGAAAATGCTTACAACCAAAAGAAACAAGATTCTGTAAAAAATTATGCAAAAACAGCCAATTTTTTCGGCACTAATGTGTACACGTATATTTTAGATGATTATAAAAGATTTCCAACATTAAAGGAAACACTTACAGAAATTACAGAACATATTTATTATACAAAAAGTAGAGATAATTTTGCTATAAAAATTCTTGGTTTCGATTTCTTTTATGATGATTTAAAGCCTTTATTATTAATAGACGGTTTGCAGATTTTAGACGCAAATGAAATTGCGAATTTAAAGACTAAAAACATTAAAAAAATTCAAGTACTAAAAGAAAATTACGTTTATGGAACTATACGTTATAATGGTGTAGTAGTTTTAGAAACATTTAATGGAGATTATGAAGTTGAAGCAAATAAAAGCTACAAAAAAGATATGGATTTGTTTAAACCATTAGTATCGAAAGAATATTTTGAACAAAAATATAATTCCGAAGACACTAGTAGAATTCCAGATTTTAGATATCAATTATTTTGGAACGATAATTTTGTATTTTCTGATAAAGAAAACACATTTACTTTCTATACTTCAGATAACGAAGGAAATTTCGAGGTAAAATTAGAAGGTTTTACAAATACTGGCAATCCAATATCTGTAAAAACCTTCTTTGAAGTTAAATAGCGTGTTTATGTGCTTTGTAAGAAGAACGCACTAAAGCACCACTTTCTACATACATAAAGCCCATTTCTAAGCCAATAGTTTCATATTTTTTAAACTGTTCTGGAGTTATAAATTCCTTTACAGGTAAATGTTTTTTTGTTGGTTGTAAATATTGTCCAATCGTAATTACATCGCAATTTACTTCACGTAAATCTTTCATGGTTTGTATTACTTCTTCCTCTAATTCTCCTAAACCTAGCATTAAACCAGTTTTAGTTCGCATTCCGTTTTCTTTTAAGTATTTTAAAACACCTAAACTTCTATCGTATTTTGCTTGAATTCTCACTTCACGAGTCAATCTTCTAACAGTTTCCATATTATGCGAAACTACTTCTGGATGCACAGCTATAATTCTATCAATTTGATCTGTTTTGCCTTGAAAATCAGGGATTAAAGTCTCTAAAGTTGTATTTGGGTTTGCTCTACGAATGGCATCTACGGTTTCTGCCCAAATAATAGAACCACCATCTTTTAAATCATCTCTATCAACAGACGTAATTACAGCATGTTTAATGCTCATAATTTTTATAGAACGAGCCACTTTTTCAGGTTCATCCCATTCAACAGTTTCTGGTCTACCAGTTTTTACACCACAAAAACCACAAGAGCGTGTACAAATATTTCCAAGAATCATAAAGGTTGCAGTACCTTCTCCCCAACATTCGCCCATGTTTGGACAGCTTCCACTTGTACAAATAGTATTTAATTTATATTTATCAACCAAGCCTCTTAATTCCGTGTATTTTTTACCAACAGGTAATTTTACACGTAACCATTTTGGTTTTTTTGGTCTTTCAGGAAGTACTACTGTTTCTATTGACATTTCTTTCGATTTGAATTGCAAATTTACGAAGAAAATAAAGAAAGAGTTTGTTAAAAATTATAGAATTCTGATTCGTTTAAGTTATTTAGAATTAATTTTTTTAGAGCAAAAATTTTATTGATTTTTTCTTCTTTGGATAAATTTTCTCAAAGTTGAATTCAAGTTGTTTGGCTTTTTAAAATATATTACAAACTCATCAAAAACCAAAAACTAAATCCTATTAAAAATACAATTCCAACAATACTTAAAATCTTTGTAAATATTTTAGGTTGATGTTCTTCTGGCATATTTTTACCTGTTACCAAAATATAGTTTAAAATCGCATAAAAAGGTGCTGTTAAAAAAGACAAAATCGTCGCAATTTTAATTAAACTACCCATGTCTGCCATATAAAATTGTAGAATAATAAAAGTACCTATAAAAAGAAAAATAATCCAAAACCAATAACCGAATTTAAACTTTTTATTAAACAATAACTGAGAACTTAAATTCATGGCTCTTGGTGAAGCATCTAAAGTTGTAATTGTGGTGCTAAACATGGTTGTAAAAGCAGCAATCGCTATAAAAACATAAGAGAATTCTCCTAAATTTTTAGTGTATAACGTAATTAATTGAGTTGCAAATTCGCCACCTTTATTGGAGAATGTTTCTCCAGATTTATACATCACTAAAGCACCTAAAAGCACAAAGCAAATTCCTAAAATTAAGGTTCCAATATAGCCTACATTAAAATCGAAAATAGCATCATTTGGTTTTATTTTGATAAACGTGTTTTTACTTTTTTCTACAGACCAAATGGAGTGCCAAATGGAAATATCCAAAGGAGCAGGCATCCAACCTAAAAAGGCAATTAAAAAAGTAATTTCTACTGTTCCTGATGGTAAAATCTGACTTACATCAAATGCTTCTTTAGAGCTAAATAAAGCCACAGAAACTGCTGCAATCGTGCTAATTGTTAAAATGATGATGATGTATTTCATCAAATTATCTAACAATTTGTATTTACCAATTACTAGAAATAAAATGCTTATTAACATTAAAATACTCGACCATAAAACCAAATTATTAGTAATACCAAAAAGCTGAGAAGCCAAACCTGCAGTAACAATCGTAACTGCTGCTTGAATGGTGAACATCGTTGCAAAATTGATAATGTAATAAACAGCCAAAACACCTTTGCCTAATTTTTTATAACCATCTAATAAAGTTTCGCCAGTTGCAGCTGCATATCTTGGACCAAATTGAAAAAACGGATATTTAAAAATATGCACTAATAACAATGCCCAAAGCAAACCAAAACCAAATTCAGCACCCGCTTTTGTAGATTGTACCAAATGAGAAACTCCAATGGCTGCACCTGCAAATAATAAACCTGGTCCTAAAGATTGTAAAAATGATTTTTTCATTTTATAGTTTCATTAACTTTACTACCTTTTTTTAAACACAAAAAGTTTATCTGGATCTTGCCTACTATCAAAAACATCAAGAATAAAAATTTTATCTGTTATTTTTTCATAAATGATTTTATAACTCCATTTAGAAACAACTCTTACAGCTTCATCATCTATGATTAAATCTTTTGAATATACTAATTTAGTATCTTTTAAGGATTCTCCAAGTAATAGTAATTCGTTAAAAACAATTAAAAGCATTTTGTGGACTTTTCTCAAATATAGTTTTGTAAATTTCGTAAAGTGAATTTTTGGATTCTTCTGTCCAAACAACTTTCAAAATTAGCTATTTTGATTTAAAACGAAATCTCTAACTTCATCTGTGCTAAAAGTTTTAGCACCGTTTTTAATGTTTTCTCTTATTGTATTGATATGTTTTTTATAAGAATTTTTTGTAAAAGAATCTCCTTTAGTAGAGTAGATGTTTATATTTTCTAGAGTAGTTTTTTCTTTTATTTTTTCAACCTTAAGCAAAGTGTCTTCATTTGAATTTAAAATCCACTGAATTAACTCAACTTTTTTTGTTTGTACATCCATAATAATCGTTCTTATTAGGTAAATATAATACTATTTTATCAATTTAACCCTTCTTAATAATGGCTGCCAATAACTTTTTAGCTCGTAATAATTTTACTTTTACGTTATTCATAGGTTCATTAATTTGAGTTGAAATTTCTTTATAGCTCAGTTCTTGAAAATAACGTAATTGAATTACTTCTTGGTATTTTGGTTTTAATAATTTAATATCTCGCAGCAATTTTGCTAAATTTTGTTCTCGTATAATTTTATCTTCTGGAGTTGGGTTTTCATCAACCACTAAATAAATTTTATCTTCTTGCTCTTTGGTGGTTTCTGTAAAGATGGATGTTTTTTTCTTTCTTAAAATATCAATATGCACATTTTTAGAAATGGCAATTAACCACGTTTTAAAAACGTAATTTTCATCAAAAGTGTGAATTTTATCAAAAGCCTTAGAGAAAGTTTGAATGGCAATATCTTCTGCGTCATTTTCGCTTCTTGTTCTTTTTAGCTGATAATTATAAACATCGCCCCAAAAAGTATTCAACAAAAAACGAAAAGAAGATTGGTTGCCTTCTTTTGCTTTTAAAATATGTGTGTCAATTTTGGTGTTGTCTATTTCCAATGATTGGGTTTTGAAATCAAATTAGCAATAAATATACTAATTTGAATCAACAATAAAGAAATTTCTAGTAAAGGAAGGAAAAAAATGATTTGTGGTTCTTGAAGTTTTTTTGCTGATAGCCCAATGATGATATATTGAACCAAAAAATAACCAAGTACAATTGCTAAAATTATTTGCCAAGGATACAAGAAAAATAAAATAGGTGCCAACACATAAAAAAATAGTTTAGAAATAACAAAAAGACTTAAAAAAAACTGATTTTTAAATTTAAAATGTTCCTCTATAGAACTCAAAATTCGTTGTTCTCGAAACCAATCTTTAAAGGCTTTTGGAGCATCCGTTTCAATAAAACTATTTTTAGAAATGGCATAACTTATGTTCTCTTTAGTTGCAGCATCTTTTATAAATAAATCGTCTTCTGCAAACTTTATTTTTATGTGTTTTATAAAGCCGTTAACTTTAAAAAATTCTGTTTTTTTGTATGCCAAATTATTACCAAATGCCATAAAAGGTGCGCCTTGTTTTGCAAAAGCAAAACATTGAATTGCTTTTAATAATCGATGAAAACGAATTAAAATATTTTTAAAAGAGTTTTCTTTTTTATATTTTTCATATCCTAAAATAATTGTTTTTTTTAGGGTGAATTTTTTGCTCATTTCTGTAATCCAATGTTCGCTAATTGGATTCGAGTTAATGTTTGTAAATAATAATTGATCGTATTTAGCAGCTTTTATCCCTAATGTTAATGCGTATTTTTTGTTGTTCCAAAATGCTTCGTTATTCTCTACACTTACAACTTTAATATTTTTATGTTGTGCTGTAAAAGTTTCAATAACATCCTCAGTATTATCTGCAGAGGCATTGTCTATAAGTACAATTTCGAATTCAGGATATTCTTGAGCTAAATAATATGGTAAGTTTTTTTGTATATTATTTGCACTATTTTTCGCAAAAACAATTAGAGAAACTGGTGCTTTTTCTGAGTTAGTTGTTTTTTTCTTTCGTTTAAAAAGAAAAGAAGAAAATATAAGGTAATAGATTATTTGAATTCCTGTAAATGCTACAAAAACGTAGAAAACTACAGTTATAATCATTGAGTAGAAATATATTTATTTATGTTGTGGTTCTGTACAAGTCTCAAATTCGTCTGCAGGTTTTCCACAGAAACCACAAGCTTCACCATTTTGATTTAACATTGGGTTTTGGCTAGCACAAGTTCCAGCAAATTTACCGTCTTTTTTTGCCCATAGTTTAATGCAAATTCCAGCAACACCAAGACCTAATAAAACTAAAGTTATTAAAAATAATTTCATTTTCTTTTAATTTAAATCGAATTGCAAAGATACGAATTACTTAATTTAATAGAGAATATTTTTAGGAATATATAAAAATTAACCCAAATAAACATTTAATCATTTTTCTTTAAATGGTAGTATTTAATTTTCAGATTTGTTTTGTAATTTGCATGTTGTTAGAAGAAAAATCTTTTAATTATTGTAGCTTATTTGTTCAAAAAAATATTAAATTTTTAAATCTGAATTATACTATTGAAAAATTCAAAAAACATAGATGCTTATTTCTGGTCTAAATTAAAGAAGGGAGATACTTCTGCAATTGGCGACTTATATAACAACTATGTAGATGATTTATTTAGATATGGCATTCAGTTTTCTACAAATAAAAGTGAAGTGATGGATAGTATTCACGACCTTTTTTTAAACTTGTACAAATACCGAAAAAAATTAGCAGACACTTCTAATATCAAATATTATTTAATGCGATGTTTAAAAAACGAAATTTTAAATAAATCTAAAAATAATGTTTTTACAAACTCATCTTTAGTTGATGAAAACACCTTTACAAAAGATTTTTACTGTTCTTTTGAAGATACCTTAATTGAAAAAGAAAATAAAAACGACCAAGCTTTTAAACTGAATCAAGCTTTAGGTTCTTTAAGTAAAAAACAAAGACAGGTTTTGTTTTTAAGATTTAATGAAGAAAAAAAATACAATGAAATTGCATTTATTATGGAAATTTCTATTGAAACTTCTAGAACATTGATTTATAGAGCAATTAAGAAGTTAAGAAAGAGTATGTTAACAATTATTTTTGTTTTAATTAACTTTTTTTAAGAAAAAACTGTCTATATAAATCACTTTTCTTACTTATTAATATAGTTACCAAGTTTAAAACTTACTTAAAAGTTTTAAATATTGCACTTAAAATAAGTAAAAATGCACAAAAATTCTAATAAAATAAATTTTGAAATTATTTCTGAGGATGAGAAATCATTCTTAAAGAATAGAATAACTTCATCTATAAAAAGTCACAAAATTAGAGAGCGTAAAGTTGCGTTTTCATTTGCATTTGTTGCAGCATCCATTGTTTTACTTTTTTCTGTTTTTATATATTCTTCATCAACAACAGCAATATCTCCACTTGAAAAATTTGCTAAATCAACAGAAAATCAATTTAAAAATAATGAAGTTGAATTGATTTTAAATGGCGATAAAAACATTACGATTCAGGAGTCAGATTCTGTGATTTCTTATTCTAATGCTGGGAAAAATGTAGCCATTGGTACCTCAAAAAAAATAGCACAAAAAACTACCAATAAAAACGAAATTGCTTTTAACACGTTGCTTGTTCCTTATGGTAAACGTAAAGAAATCATTTTAAACGATGGTACAAAAGTTTGGCTAAATTCGGGTTCTAAACTTATTTTTCCTGCTTATTTTTCTGATGATAAAAGAGAAGTGTACTTAGAAGGAGAAGCTATTTTTGAAGTTGCTCATAATCCTAAAAAGCCATTTTTTGTAAAAGCAAATGCTTATAATGTTCAAGTTTTGGGTACTGTTTTTAACATCAGCAATTATAAAGATGATGATGCTATTAAAACCGTTTTAAAGTCTGGAAGTGTTCAAATAAATTACGAAAATAATAGGTTGCTTTCTACTACAGAAAGTATAAAAATTACACCAAATACGCTGGCTGTTTATCATAAAAATCATAAAAAAGTAAATACGCAACAAGTTAAAGTTGATACTTATTTTTCTTGGAGAGATGGTGTTTTTATTTTTAAAAACGATTCAATGGCATCAATAATGAAAAAACTGTCAAGATATTATGATTTGGAAATCATCATCAATAATAAAAATATTGCAACACACACTTTTTCTGGTCATTTAGATGTAAAAGAAGATATAAATCTTGTGATGAAAACAATAATTACAGCAGAAAACTCAGCATTTAATTATACAATTACCGAAGATAAAAAACTGATTATTAACTAAATATATAGCTTATTGATAAAAATTGCATAAAAAAAGGAGATGCGTCAACATCTCCTAAAATTAACATTACCGATCTAAAACAGGAATACTAATCACTAAAACAAAATTATGAATAAAAATAAGAACCATTTTTCGTTGAAAAATGTAAATTCTTTGAAACACTTTTTGGTAAATATTATGAGAATATTTTTTCTACTAATTACTTTGGGTTTAAGCTCTGCTTTTGCATCCACTTCTAAAGCACAAACTAAAATAGATATTACTGTGAGTAATGTTACTTTAGAAACGCTTTTTGAGCAAATTCAAAACAAGAGCGAATTTATCTTTTTCTATAAAGATAATGTAATCAATTATAATGTAACGTTAAATATTAAAGAAGCCTTGGTTTCTGAAATTTTAGATACTGCATTAAAAAATACAGATTTAACGTATAAAGTAAATGGACGCCAAATTGTAATTTCTCAAAATGTAAAAGTTGCACAAAAGAATTTGCAAAACACAAATCAACAAGTTAAAATTACAGGAAAAATACTTGATGAAGAAAATTTTCCTTTGCCAGGAGCAAGTATTAGAGCCAAAGGTTCATCAACTGGAGTAACATCTGATTTAGAAGGAAATTTTAGCTATTCTTTACCAACAAATGCAACTATTTTAGTGGTTTCATATATTGGTTATGTAACACAAGAAGTTGATGTTACAGGCAAAACAGAAGTTGAAGTTATTATGAAAACCGACGTAAGTGCTTTGGGCGAAATTGTAGTAATTGGTTATGGAACAACTCAAAAAGAGCTTATTAGTGATGCTGTTTCTACAGTTTCTTATAAGCAAGTTAGAGATTTACCTGTGCCTTCTGTAGATGGTTTGTTACAAGGACAAGCTGCTGGTGTGCAAGTTTCGCAAAATTCTGGAACTCCTGGAGGAGAAATGTCTGTAAGAATTCGTGGTTTAAGTTCTATAAGTGGCTCAAACCAACCATTATATATTATTGACGGAATTCCTGTAACTACTGGAGATTTTGCGCAGATTGGTTATTCAGGCCAAGGTTCAAGTGCACTTTCGGATATAAATCCTGCAGATATTGAGTCGATTAGTATTTTAAAAGATGCTTCTGCAACTGCAATTTATGGAGCAAGAGCTTCTAATGGAATTGTTTTAATTACCACTAAAAGAGGTAAGGAACAAGAATCTGTAGTGAGTGTAAATATAAGTTCTGGTTTTCAGCAAGCTTGGAATCAGTTAGATATGTTAAATTCTAGACAATGGATGGACTATAGAAAT
>Ga0115565_10002243_pt1 | contig 14922 bp, 9 predicted proteins | sample COGITO_mtgs_1105_FD_87199 | JGI IMG/M metagenome (GOLD analysis project Ga0115565, IMG submission 87199) | Pelagic marine microbial communities from North Sea - COGITO_mtgs_110530 | ecosystem: Environmental > Aquatic > Marine > Epipelagic | place: Germany:Helgoland, sampling site Kabeltonne... | reverse complement strand
TTTTAGGATAGTAAACTAAAAATATTATTTTATAAAACACAACCTATTTACAAAACAGTATAAATATTAAATATCTTCTATTGAGTTTTCAGCTTCATAGAAGCAAAATGTTAATAGAGAGAATATTCATAAATGTTTAAAGCTTCCTTAGAAGCGAAATGTAATTAAGGACAAAGATTTGCAGTTAAAATGGTTAAATAGAATTTTCTATTTTCTTCGGATAAAAAGAATTAAGAAAGCAATTTCTTTACGTTCTCAAAAATAAAATAGACTTCACCAGCAATTTGTTGATTCGTCTTTAAATATGTTTCCTCTTGTTTTTCAGTTCCATCAGAAATTTTAGGATCTACGAAAGGTGTATGAAAACGATGGCTTGCATTCGGAATAAAAGGGCAGTTTTTATCAGCATTATTACAGGTTGTAATTGCCATAAAAGGTTCAAGATTTATAGGATCATCATATAGTTTAGAAAAACCTAGAAGGCCTTTTTTTGTTCCATCAAAAGAAATTAAATATTTAGGATTTTGATGAGAAAAATTTTCTACCTGAAAATCGAAACCTACTTTCTGTAAAGTTTTTACAGTATTTCTATGAAATGCAGTTACCTCAGTTCCTCCAGAAAAAACATTGATGTTTAATTTAAAATAATGGGCAGCAAAAAAGCTCCAAACTTGCCCCAACTGACTTCTTCTTGAGTTGTGTGTGCAAATAAAATTAAGATTTACAACTTCTTGTTTAGAGTATTCTAAGGCAATAGCTTCTGCAATTTTTAATAATAGTATTTTTCTGTCTTCAGAAAGCATTATTTTCTTGGAAGAATTTAAAAAGAAATTTTTTGTTGAAACGTTAGAAGTCCTCGAAATCATTAATTATTTTTACTGCAAAAATAAGACAATAAAGAGCTGTCTTAAATTAATATAAAGTTAAGAATGCGTTTAGAAATTGGTAACAAAGTAGCGGTTTTAGATGATGTTTTAAAAGGAATTGTAACAGCCGTAAATGGCAAGGAAATTTCTGTTGAAACCGATGATGGAATGATTTTTAAATTCGACGCATCAGAATTGGTAAAGATTGGCAAAGACCAACATCAGTTATCTAAATATTCTGATATCAATCATCCACTTTTACAAGAAAAAAAGATATCTCAAAAACCAAAGAAAAGCTTCTTTACAAAAGCCAAAAACGAAGTTGTTTTAGAAGTCGATTTGCATATTAATAAATTGATAAAATCTACAAAAGGGTTGGATAATTACGATATGCTAAATTTACAATTAGATACTGCAAAACGTAAAATTGAGTTTGTAATTAACAAAAGAATATCAAAAATAGTCTTTATACATGGAGTAGGAGAGGGCGTTTTAAAAGCTGAATTAAATAGTTTGTTAAACAAATATCCTGTAAAATATTATGATGCTTCTTACAAAAAATATGGTTTGGGAGCAACAGAGGTATATGTTTTTCAAAATTATAACGATTAAAACTTTATTTGAGTAAATTTCTTTTACATTTTGATTAAAGAGCGTTACATTTCAGTAAAATTGATTTACAGTTTCGTTGAGTGGTATTTATTTTGATTAAAGAGTGTTACATTTCAGTAAAATACCTTTACAGTTTCGTTGAATGGTAATTATTTGAACAAAATAACGTTACATTTCAGTAAAATACCTTTACAGTTTCGTTGAGTGGTATTTATTTTGATTAAAGAGCATTACAATTCAATAAAAACACTTTTTACAATCTTCTTTTTAAACCTCGAAGGTTTTCAAAAAGATTTGAGATTTAAGTTTAATACTATGTTTCTAAAGGATTATCAGTAGAAATCTGTGAAATCTGTGTCAAAGTATTCCATCAATAAAACGTATTTTTGCTCCATGAAAGCTATTTATTTAGACAATGCTGCCACCACAAAAATAGACGAAGAAGTTTTAAGTTTGATGTATACTTCTATGCAAGAAAACTTTGGGAATCCTTCTTCTACACATCAGTTTGGCCGAAAAGCAAAAACTGCTGTGGAAACTGCCAGAAAAAATATAGCCAAACATTTTAACGTTTCTGCATCCGAAATTGTATTTACAGCAGGTGGTACTGAAGCCGATAATTTAATTTTGAATAATGCTGTTTTAAATTTAGGAGTGCAAAGAATTATCACTTCTAAAATAGAACATCATGCAGTTTTACATACCTGTGAGTTTTTAGAAAAATCACAAAATATTACCTTAGATTTTGTAAAGGTTGATGAATTTGGCAGTATTGATGTAGTTCATTTAGAGAGGTTATTATCAACTTCGGATGCTAAAACTTTGGTAAGTTTAATGCACATCAATAATGAAATTGGTAACATTTTAAATACTGATGAGGTTTGTAAAATTTGTAAAAAGTACGATGCTTTATTCCATTCAGATACTGTGCAAGTTATTGGTCATTACAATTTGGATTTAAAAGAAACTCCGATAGATTTTATTGTAGCAAGTGCGCATAAATTTCACGGGCCAAAAGGAGTTGGTTTTGCTTATTTCAAAAAAGGATTTGGAATTTTGCCAATGTTTTTTGGAGGAGACCAAGAAAGAGGAGCAAGGTCTAGTACAGAAAATGTACACAGTATTTTAGGCATGGAAAAGGCGCTTTCACTTGCTATGAATCATTTAGAAAAAGACCGAAATTACATCGAAAGTTTAAAGGTGTATTTTATTTCTGAACTAAAAAGTATATCAGAAAAAATTGAGTTTAATGGGTTTTCATCAAACTTAGATAAAAGTAGTTATACTATTTTAAATGTACGTTTTCCTGTGATAAATGAAATGCTTTTATTTAGTTTTGATATGGCAGGAATTGCTGTTTCTGGAGGTTCTGCTTGCCAAAGTGGAAGCAATAAAGGCTCACATGTTTTAGAAGAAATTTTAAATGAAAATGATGCTGATAAAACTTCTGTCCGTTTTTCTTTTTCGAAATTCACTACAAAAGATGAAATAGATTTTACTGTAAAGAAGATAAAAGAGTTACTTTAAATTTTCTCTTTGTCATTTCGAAATGAGCTTTTTTAAGCGATTGAGAAATCTCATAATGTTGCTTTTACGTTTGATTAATCTCAATTTAATGCCCTCAATTTTGTCATGCTGTAAGCATCTCATGCACCATTATTCTCTGGGATTCTTTCAGAATGACAAAACTGTGTGGTTGATAAATCCTATAAAGTTGTTTCTACGTTTTATTAATCTTAATTTTAATGCCCTCAATTTTGTCATGCTGGAAGCATCTCACGCACCACGATTCTCTGGGATTCTTTCAGAATGAAAACTGGCTGGTTACAAATTTTCTCTCTGTTATTTCGAAATGAGCTTTTTTAAGCGATTGAGAAATCTAATAAAGTAGGTTCTTAGTTTGATTATGAGATTCTTCCTAACGTCAGAATGACAAAACTGTGTGGTTGATAAATCCTATAAAGTAGTTTCTGAGTTTGGTTATTCTCAATTTTAATACCCTCAATTTTGTCCTGCTGGAAACATCTCACGCACCACGATTCTCTGAGATTCTTTCAGAATGACAAAACTGGCTGGTTACAAATTTTCTCTCTGTCATTTCGAATTGAGCTTTTTTAAGCGATTGAGAAATCTCATAAAGTAAGGTTCTTAGTTTGATTATGAGATTCTTCCTAACGTCAGAATGACAAAGCTGGATGGTAATAATATGATTTTTAATAAAAAAAGAGCTACCATTAAGTAGCTCTTTTAAGAATATGATAAAGATTTTTATTAAAAACCAGTTCCTGGATCAGCAGGAGCAGAAGAGGCTTGCGCTTTCTGTGGGTTTAAAATCATGTAGGTTCCTAGTGCAGTTAATGCTGCGTATTTACCATAATTTCCTATCTTTTTAATCGCGTCTTTACGAGTGATTTCTTCTTTTTTGTTTTGAGTGTTTTCTATATTGTTGTTCATAATGTGTCTAAATTTTAAGTGAGAGGAATTATTCTAAAACTACTTTTTTGTTTAACGAACCAGCTTCATTTTCTAACTGAACAATATAAACTCCAGTAGAAAGTTGAGATACATTAATGTCAGAAACGCCATTAGAATTAAATATAGAATTTAATACTTGTTTTCCTAAAACGTTAAACATTTTAATAGTAGATTTTCCTTGAGATAAACCAACAATTCTTAACGTAGCTTTATCAGTACTATACATACTCACATTTTCTAAACCTATAGTTTCTGTACTCAAAGCAGCAGATTTTGTATGTAAATAGAATCTTCCAATTCCATTTACAGAAGCATTTAAAGTAACTTTATAATTTGCATTTGCTTCATCTAATCTTGTAAAAGTGTTTATATTTCTATCTTCTAAAAATACTTTTAAACCAGAAGGTAAGTTTAGTGCTTCTGCTGAAAAAGTGATTTCTCCTACATCAGCAATAATACCAACAGGAATTACCATAGATTCTAAATCAGAGTTTGGTAGTGCTTGGATAGCAAATTTGCCACCTGTATTGTTTGTTAATAAGCTTGTATAAACTGCGAAATCGTTATTTACACCATCAAATAATTTTCCATCATAACCATTATCAAAGTCTGTAGTTGCAATAGCATCATATAAAATTCTCGATTTTCTATTTTGATTATCATTAGAAATATTAATAAATAATTCAGGTCTTGGTTGTGTTTTTAAGAATGTATCTGTATTTTCATGTGTTAAATCTGCAGGTGCATTAGAAAAGTTTAAATTATTTTCATTAGCAGCTTCAACAAAGAAACCTTGAGATGGTGCAATTTTGAAATTAGGGTCTGCCAATGGAGTTTTCGTAACATAAGCATTAGCAGATTGATCCCAAAACCAAGCTGTTTCACTTGTTAAATCTAAAGTTTCGCTAGTTAATAAATTATCTCCATTGATAAAAGCAGTGTATGGGTTACCAATAAAAGTAAAATTATTTCCACCAGTATCTGTACCTTGCTCTAAACCAATTGCAATTCCTCCTGTATTTAAGCTACCTGTAAAACTAACAGTGCCTGCAGTAGCTAGTTTTATAGAATACCCTTTACCATTTAAAAGTGCACCTGTAGAACCAGCTTTTTGATAATCCCATCTATCATTTACAACAGCCTGTCCATTATCAAAAGATGCTAAACCTAAATTGGTTGGATCTATATCACCAGTATCTAATGTATGATTTGTAATAATATCCTCAATAGTTTCTCCATTAACAGGTGAAGACATTAAATACCAGTTATCTGTTCCTAAAGATCTTTCGTAAGTCATTGCGCCTGTAAAAGAAGCTGTTGAAATTAATGTTGCTCCAGATTTAATTGTTCCTTTATTTACTGTAACTGCAGCAGAAGATGTTGGGTAATTTGTTAAACCAGCAGGAATGTGAATATTATGAGCTGGTAATGGTACACCTTCTGTCCAGTTAGAAGCATCTGTCCAGCTGTTATCTGTTGCTCCTGTCCAAGTGTTTGGGTAGCTTCTGTCTGCTGTAAATGTTATTGAACCTGATGCACCAGGATTTCCTGCGCCTACTCCATCACCATAAACTTCATCCGATAGAAAAGCACTGTCAGCTATATAAGTAGCTACAAATTTGAAATTATCAGTAGATGTAATATCAAGTTCAGAGAAATCAATTGTTAAAGTATGTGTACCAGAAGTATTATCTCCAGTTGGTGTTAAATTTGCACTACCATTTGTTCCATCTGAACCAAAGGTATGAGCACCTCCATTAGCTAATGTAAACCAACCACCAAAATTAGAATCAAAGGCTAATGCAAAATCAGCATTAAAACCCGCTGGAAAATTAACTTCAGGATCATTACCACCTCCATTTGTTGTAGAAATTGCTCTTCTTAAACCATCAGAATTATCGTCAAAACCAGAAGTACTATTAAATCCACCAGTTTTTGAATCAATATAAATTACAACAACATTGTCAAGATTATCAGAGATAGATTTAGCAAATGAAAAAGTAATTGTAGTTCCGTCATCAGAAATATTTAATGTAGAGCCACCAACAGTTCCTCCAAATCCAGCGTTCCCATTTCCTGAATAGGAAACTTGAGCTTGAATTGCAAAGCAAAATAACAAACTCAAAATTGTTAAAAAATAATTTTTTTTCATGTTTTTTAAAATTTAAGATTAGTTAATAATTAATTTTTTGGTACTTATTTTATTGTTTTCTTCTTTTATTTTGATAAAATAAATACCCGTATTTAAATCAGTTACAGAAAATGAGTTGGTTTTAACTACATTATTTGTAAACTTTTTTACTTGTTTGCCAGTAATATCAAAAACGCTAACTTCTAATACATTTTTTGATAATGAAAAGGTTGTAGAAGTTGGGTTTGGATATACTTTTAAAATATCATTAACAAATGCAACATTTTCTGAAGAAAGTGTCGATTTTTGATTCCCAAATATTTTAAATTCACCTGGTTGTAATGTTATGGTGCTTGCAGAATAAGTTGTGTTATTAGACGCATCCATTAAATCTACCCAAGCTCCTGCAATAGGAAAGTTGGTGTTTATGGTTTGAGCAACTACATCAAAATTTGTTAAAATAACTACGTTTCTTAATTCAGATTCTGGAATTGAAGTATCAAAAATATCTACTCTTGGCGTTAATGAACCAGAGGTTATTGTGTAATCTCCTTCAAAAACTCTTTCGTTAATTTTTAATTCGTTAATTCTAGCCCAATCATCATAAATCTTTTTTCTTGCAGCGTCTGTTAACCAATTATTTTCCCATTGAGGTTGTGGTTTTGTAGATAGCTTACAATCATCACCTCCAAAAGTTCCATCATCACAAGTAAAAATTGAATTTTCCATCCCTAAATCTCCAAAATGCCAAATCATTTTTGGTCCAGGAATTGTTAGGGTAACTGCGCCTAAAGCAGACATTCTTGATAAAGCAGTATTTAAATCTCTTACATTATGAGAAGCTGTAGAATTGTTTCCAAACGTTACATTTTTATACATTAAACGTTCTTCATCATGGCTTTCTGCATACCCCATTAATCTTGGTTTTGCAAAACCTCTTGCTTTATGACCCATTCTGTTAAAATTTTTATTTCCAGAATTCCCCATAGTCAATTCATTGTACTGATCAGTCATTTTACCCCACAACATAATTCCTTTTCCTTCATTTTCTCGGTGATTTGCCCATTGTTGCTCTTCATTATCAGAACCTAAATGTTCAAAAATCACATAATGATTTGGGTCTAAAGACCAAGAATAATCTGCATAGGTTTTTAAAACATCAACTCTATCTTGTTGATAGTTGTTTGTACAACCTTCATCACCACCAGAACAGTTTTGAGTAAATCCTTTGGTTAAATCCCATCTAAAACCATCAATTTTAAAGTCTTCAACCCAATGTTTTATAACTCTTCTTGTATATTCTTGTGTTAAGGCACTTTGATGATTAAAATCTTCACCAACATTATAAGAATGTCTTGCATCTTGATTAAAATACGGACTGTCCGAACTAATAATTTTTGCAGAAGAATTGTTGTTATCTCCTCCCCAACCATTATTGTCAGGATCGTTCATCCACATTCTAACTAACGGATTTCTACCAAAAGCATGGTTTAAAACCACATCTAAAATAATAGCAATTCCATTTTGATGACATAAATCAATAAATTCTTTTAATTTATCTTCAGTTCCATAAAACTTATCTAAAGCCATGTGAAAAGAGGTATTGTAGCCCCAACTTTCATTTCCTTCAAACTCCATAACTGGCATTAAATGGATTGCATTGATGTTTAAATTCTTAAAATAATCAATTCTATCAATTAAATCTTGATAACTTCTATTCGCATCAAAATCTCTAACTAAAACTTCATAGACTACTAAATCTTCTTTTTTCGGTTTTTCGAAATTAGTTACTTGCCAATTATAAGGTGTTTGTCCTGTTTGTAAAACAGTAACTTCTCTTTCCTGACCTGCAGGATATGCTGGCATATTTGGGTATGTAGTTTCAGGAATCCAAGGATCATCAAAAGGAGATAAAACCAAAGTAGAAAATGGATCTGCAGTTTTAACCAAACTTGGTGAGTTGGTTACTGGAGATTGATCAAAAACCCAATATTGATAAGTTTCTATTTGCCCAGCTGTTAAGCCAGAAATTTCTAACCAGAATTTCCCTGAACTTGCATCTTTTTTCATGATATAAGCATCAGTAGGCGTATAGTTATTGAAACTACCAGCTACTTGTACAAAATCTTTTCCAGGTGCATTTAAAACCAAAACAGCTTTTGTAGCATCTGCTACATAATTGATACCATCAACCATTCCAGCTGGTAAAGTTTCGTTTATTACTGTAGGTACAACAGTTACATTAAATTTATATTCGCCAGTTTCAGTAGATCCTGGAGGAGTTCCTACAACTCTAACTTCGCCACTTTCTGTAATGTTTGTAATGGTAGCGTTACAAGTTGGAAAGTTACAGCTTCCTGTTGCTACAGATACATCATTGTAAAAAACTTCTATACTACCTTGAACAGTAACTGAGCCCTGAAAATCTACTTCAGCAGTGATACTTAAATTGTCTCCAGAATTTAGAACAATTAAATCTTTAGTTGGGTTTGTAACACGAACTTGTACAATTCCCACAGGAAAAATGAAGTCAGTACAAGCTGCACCCTCATTTTTTTTCAATTCTTGAGTTCCATCTGCATTTCTGAAAACCATTCCTAACTTAGCCACATTATCAATCTGCGTCTGTGTTAAATCGAAATATGTTTGAGGCGTAATTGTAATACTGTAAGTTCCATCGTTATTAGAAGTCATTTCTCCAACTCCATCATCCATTCCCCAATTACCAACAACATCAAACCCAAAGGCATTTGTTTTATCGCCAATACCTGCATGCATATATACTTTTGCAGGATTGCTTAGACCATTACAACTATTTGTTGAATTTACATCCACAGTAATTGTAACAGGTTTATCTACCTCAATTGCATCTACGCTTAAAGTTACTTGAGCACTAGCTATAAATGAAATGAGAAATAAATTTAAAAAAAGTAATATTTTTTTCATAAAAAATTTTTAAAAAAAGGCTACAAGTTTTCACTTATAGCCTTTCAATTAGTATTTAGTTTATAGAAATTGTTTTGTTTGCTGTGTCTACAGTAAGGGTGTAAGTACCAGGAGTACCTACAAATTTTAAGTTTGAATCACCATCTGCTGCATTTTCAAAATTAGCATCAATTGTATAACCTTCTCCTTCAAAATAAGGGAAATTGTAACTTGGAGAACCCCACTCTAAAGTTCTATCTAAAAAGAATCTAAAAGCACCTTCAGCAAAAGTTACAGGACCAGAATAAATTCCTGCACCTGTACAAGGTAAAGATACTGGAGAAGCCCAACCCCAACCTGCATCAGGAACACCTGCACCTACAAGCCATAATTGATCTAAAGTACATTGAGATTGTTCTGGCCCTAAAGTGATGGTTTTATTTACATCATCAATTTGTAAGAAATATGTTCCAGGAGTTCCAATAAATTCAAAGTTTGAATCACCATCGTTTGCGTTTACTAAGTTAGCATCAATTGTATATCCTTCATTTTCATAATAAGGGAAATTGAAGTTTGTAGAAGCCCATTGAGTTGCTGTATCTGTAAAGAATCTAAAAGCATCGTTTTTTAAGTTGATATTACCTTCGTAAACGCCAGTTCCTGTACATGCAATTTGAACTGGATTGTCCCAATTCCAACCATTTGCACCAGCACCAACTACCCAAAGTTGATCGTAATTACAATTCGGACCAACAACAGCAGGACCTAATGTTATAGTTTTATTAGCAGTATCAATTTCCATAAAATATGCACCAGCAGTTCCTACAAATTGGAAATTGCTATCTCCATCATTTGCATTTACTAAATCGCTATCAATTGTATACGATCTATCAGTATAATAAGGATAATTATAACTAGGAGATGCCCACTCTAAAGCTTTATCTGTAAAGAATCTAAAATTACCACCATTGTCAGGAGATAAATTAATGTTTCCAGAATATTTTTTTCCTTGTAAAACTAATTCCACAGGAGAATCCCAACCCCAGCCAGCATCTACAGCACCAGCACCAACTACAAATAGTGCAGGAGGTAAGGCAACATCATAAGGAGTTACTGAAAGTGTAATAGCTTCTGAAGTTCTAAATAAATCTCCAGAAGCAGTTTTAGCGATTGCTTTAATTCTAAAATCAAAATCGATAGCTTCACCAGGAGTGCCATTATTATCTAAAATATAGGTATTTAATTCTCCATGTTTTAATTCGATTGAATTTTCATTAGTTTCACCTAAAGAAACAATGGTTGCAAAATTAGTACCAGCAGCAGCAACTTCTAATTGATAAACAACATCAACAGTTGAGGTTGCTGTGATTTCTGGATCTATCCAAGAAACAGTTGTAATCACAGCATCTGGATCTACGTCTGAAAGTGTAAAAGAAGTTCCAGAATCTGGGCTTGTAATATTTGGAATTTGTACAGCAAATTTAGATACTTGAAACAAAACTACATTAGAAATAGCTGCACCTGTATTTACTCTCATAAAAACAGCAGTTGCAGAAAAAGATTGCACACCAGCATTATCTAAAACTGAATTAAATTCAGCTACAGACATAGAAAAATTATTTTTATCTGTAGATCCTAAAGCAATAGGATTTGTAAATTCTGCATCTGTAGCCATTTCTACAGTATAGGTTGCAGGAGCATTAATTTCATCAACCCAATTTATTGTAAATGCAGGATTATCTGGTAGTTCAAAATTTAAGAAAATTGTACTAATACCAGGAGTATTTAAAACAAATTCAGGATCTGGACTTGTAATTGTTAAGCTTTCTTCTACATCACAAGCCCCTAACAATAAGGTTAATGATAAGAATAAATAGCTTAATTTTTTTATATAGGTTTTCATTTTTTATATTTTAAAATTAAGTTGATATTATAAGTTTATTGGAATTAAAATATAACGCCCTGTTAAATCATTAAACCAAACATCGTAATCATCTTCTACAATTACAGGAATTGCTCCTCCACCATCAGTGGCAACTCCAGAAAAAGAAGATGGGCTTCCCCATTTTGCACCACTACTTGTAACAAATTCTACATTTCCAGGCGTTAATCTTACGCTATTTGCATACCATATATGACCATCAAAAGATAGTTGAGTCATTGCTAAATTTGTATTACTAGACCCTTGTAATTCTAAAGAAGCTGGGCTTGCAGTAATAGTATTTGTATAAGGAACTAAAGTGTATTTACGTGTAGCAAAATTTATTGTAAAAGTGTAATACCCAGTATTTAGAACACCAAATCTACCAGGGTCTCCTCCTTGTGTTGTAGGATTACCAGCAATATCTCCACTTTCTGCAAAATCATCACTACCCTCGTCTCTTGAGTCACCCCATTGAGGTTGCCACATTCCTTTGGTTTCTAAAACTTTAAAACGACCTTCATTATAATCTGAATTATCATTTTTTATTAAACCAGTATAATAGTAAACGTTACTATCACTACCATCTCTAAAAACAGGAGGGTTTCCATTATTGTTTTCCCAACCTGGAGCTAAACCATTTCCTACTAAAAAGTAATCATCAAATGTATAATTGAAATATGGATATACATTAAATTGGATGCTATTAGAAGCAGCAGTAACACCATTTTGAGTTCCTAAAGAAGAAACTATTCTAGCATATAAAGTTCCCCATTCAAAAGGATTTAAACCTGCATTTCCAGCAGCACCATTTACTTCACTTACAGATAACGTAATTGTAGTTCTACCAGTTACAGTTGCTGCAACAGTAGGTTCTGTAAATTCAGCGTCTTTAGAGAATTCAATTGCATAATTAGTAGAAGTTTGTTGCCCATAATCTGCTTCACCCCAATTTAACGTAACTGCAGGATTGTTTGTGTTTACAGCATCTAACTCAATATCAGTAAAACCAAGTTCTGCTAAGTTTGGTGCAGAAGGTTCTGATATTGTAAACAATTCAGAATTATCATCACAGGAATTTAGTATAAGTATAAAAATACCTATAAACGCAATTGCTGAAAATCTTTTTATATTTTTCATCATTTGTAATTTATTTTTAAAATTAATATCCATCATTTTGAGTTAAGTTTGGATTAGAAGCTAAACTTGCAGCAGGAATTGGATACAATTTCAAATCACTTGAAAGTGAAATTCCATTTGTTCCATTACCCTTCCAAGCCCAGTTATAAGAACCTCCTGTAAATCTTCCAAAACGTATTAAGTCTTGTCTTCTATGAGCTTCCCAGTGCAATTCTCTTGCTCTTTCATCGATTATAAAATCTAAAGTAATATCAGAAATTGTTAAGTTATTTTGAGGGTTGTTAGCTCTAGTTCTTAAAGCATTTATGTAAGATGTTAAATCTGCAGGATTTGCACCAGAACCACCTCTTAAATGAGCTTCAGCATACATTAAGTAAACATCTGCCAATCTAAATAAAGGAAAATCTGTATCTACTAAAGTTTGATCTACTCCAAAACTACCTGTTGAGGTTGCATTTGAGTATTTTTCTAAAATAAATCCTTGGTCTCTATCAGAAATATCTGTTATCTTTCTACTTCTTCCAGCAGATAGTATTGTATTTCTAGTATCATTATTGTAGATACTTGGATCAAATAAAGCTACAAATTGCTCTCTTAGCCTTAAAGCACCTCCCCAACCACCAGCAGAAACTCCTAAAGGAGTTCCATTAGCTTCTAAACTTCCTATTGAACCATTAATCATTACTGTGGTTGGACCAAAGTTTTGTGTAAATGTACCATCAGAAATTAAAGGAAAAATAATTTCGTTGTTAGCAGAATTTGTATTGTTATCTGCCATAAAATTGTGAAGATAATTTGTAGCTAAAGAGTAGTTACTTGCTATAATTTTTTTAGTATAATCTAAGCACTCTGTATATTTTTGCTGACCGATGTAAACTTCTGCATTTAAATATATTTTAGATAAAATCATCCAAGCTACACCTTTATCTGCTCTACCATGTTCATTAGCTTTTGGGTCTGATAAATCAGATTCAATTGCAATCAATTCTGCTTCAATAAAATCAAATAATTGTTGTCTATTATATGCTTGAGGTTGAGCATTAATCGCATCAGCTTCAGTAGTAAAGTTTGCTTGACCAAATAAATCCATCATATAGTAGTAAGACATTGCTCTTAATAAACGCGCTTCTGCTCTAAACTTAACAATTTCAGTTTTAGTTGCATCAGAAACATTCCTTTCAGTTAATTTTTCATCAGTAGTTTCTCTTAAAAAATTATTTGCAAATGCAATAGTAGCATGTGTTCTTCCAAACATTCCCAAAATAATAGGATCATCTGCGTTCCAAATATTACGTTGAATTTCACGAGTTCCAGGATCATTTTCATAAGACCAAATCATTTGATCTGCAGAAAGTGTTTGTAAATAAAGTAAAACTCTACCAAATTGGCTTGTTCCTGCATCTAATCCTTGAATAAATGATGAGCCAGGTCCATCTACACCTGTTAAAGATAAATTGCCATAAACTCCTGCCAATAATCTTTTGTAAGAAGTTTCATTAGCGAAAAAATCTTCTCCTAATAAAGCTTGATCATCTTGTGGTGTAATGTCTAAATCTTTTGTGCAAGATGATAGCGAAGCAACCATAATTAAAAACAGGATCGCTATTTTTTTTATTTTAAATATTTTTTTCATTATTAATTATTATTTATTAATTAAAATTTAATGTTAGCACCCAGCAAAAATGTTCTTGGTCTTGGGTAGTTTGCATTATCTATTCCATTATTTGCCAATTCAGGATCTAAACCAGAGTAATTAGTAATTGTAAAAACATTTTGCATTCCAGCCCACAAACGAATGCTATTTGAAGCAAATTTTTTGATAGGTCTATCAAAAGTGTATCCAAAAGTTACGTTGTCCATTCTTAAAAAAGAAGCATTCTCTATATATATATCAGACAAAATAACATCTGCAGTAGTATTAAAATTTGTGTTTAACACTGTTGTTGGTAAATTACCTAAAACTGCTTGATCCTGTAATAAATCGTATTGAGCTAAAGATGAGTTTACATTATTATAAACATAATTACCAACACTAGCTCTTAAATTAAAAGCGAAATCAAAATTTTTGTAATTAAAATTAGATTGAAAACCAAAAGTAAAATCAGCTTGAGAGTTACCTTTTATATATCTATCCTGACTATTTATAATGCCATCTCCATTTAAATCTGCATAAGCTCCTTCAATTGGATTACCAGCAGTGTCATATAGTTGTTTAAAAACATTAAATGAATTTGGAGCAAAACCCTGTCTAAATAATTGAATAAATCTTCCTGTACCTCCAGAAATATCTCCAACTTCAATATCTTGGTTTAGTGCTAATTGTTCAATCTCTCTATCTAAATAAGTAGTATTAAAATTAAAGTTCCAATTGATGTCTTCAGTTCTAATAACATCTGCATTAACAGAAAATTCTACACCATTAACTTGTAAGTCTCCAACATTTTGCTCAATTCTATTTGTAAAGTTAGTTCCATCAGGAACTGGTGCAATAGATAATAAATCTGTTGAATTTTTTTGAAATAAATTTAAAGAACCAACTATTTTATTATCAAATAATCCATAATCAACACCAAATTCAATTGTTCTAGTAGTTTCCCATTTAATGTCCTCATTCCTAGCACTTGGTATTGTAGATGCAATTGGTGCTCCTCCAAAAATATATTGTGAATTTTGATTACCAAATCTATATACATCTAAATATAAAGAACTTGCTTCACCTATATCTTGTTGTCCATTTACACCATAAGAAGCTCTTAATTTTAAGTCAGAAATAGTTTTGTTATTCTTAAGAAAATCTTCATCACTCAATCTCCATGCAAAAGACGCTCCACCAAAGTTACCAAATCTATTTT
>Ga0115565_10002242_pt1 | contig 14935 bp, 10 predicted proteins | sample COGITO_mtgs_1105_FD_87199 | JGI IMG/M metagenome (GOLD analysis project Ga0115565, IMG submission 87199) | Pelagic marine microbial communities from North Sea - COGITO_mtgs_110530 | ecosystem: Environmental > Aquatic > Marine > Epipelagic | place: Germany:Helgoland, sampling site Kabeltonne... | reverse complement strand
ATTGTTTTTGCCCATAGAAGGATTCAAAATTGCAGTCGCATTTGTGGTTGCCCTCGGTGCTTATGAGTGGGCAAATATGTCCGGTATTTCTTGGCGGCCATTCAAAATCGGTTTTACCCTTCTGGTGTCTGCAATTTGCGCAGGTTTAATATTTACTGTCAGTGGACAACAAGTGTGGGTTCAGGGAGAGTTAAACAGCCTGTACTACTCAATTTTAGCAATCGCCGCTGTGTGGTGGGCAGTTTCATTGGTGATGATCCTTACTTACCCCAAATATAGCTCTGGCTGGACAGAGAATATTGCGATCAGAGCGTTTTTTGGTTTGTTGACCCTGATACCAACATGGGTCGCTGTGGTTAGCCTCAGAACCAGTCTATATGAGGTCGATGAGCTGTATGGCGCATCTCTTATATTTTACGTATTAGGTATCGTATGGGCTGCTGATATAGGTGCGTTTTTTGTCGGTGTCAAATTTGGAAAGCACAAGTTACGTCCTAACGTGTCACCGGGCAAAAGCCTTGAAGGGCTTTTGGGCGGTATCATGGCGTCGTTGGCCATAATCACTTTCGCTGCCCTGCACTATCAAGTCGAACCCTCCAGAATCTGGTTGCACTTTGCAGTTGGCGTTATTACTGTGGGTGTCTCTGCGTTAGGTGATTTAAACGAAAGCATGTTCAAACGCTGCGCCGGCATGAAAGATAGCGGTAAGCTTCTACCTGGTCATGGGGGCGTAATGGACAGAATTGATAGTTTGACGGCAGCGTTTCCGGTGTTCGCTTTTTGCTATGTTCTGTGGATGGCTTAGTGAGCGTAATAAACGCGTCGCGAGATATCCCTTGCAACAGCGCCCCTACAAAAATGCAAACCGTCACCATCCTTGGCGCCACCGGTTCAATCGGTGAAAACACCGTCGATGTCGTGACGCGTCATCCAGACCGTTATCGAGTCTTTGCGCTGACCGCAAATCGAAACATTGAGAAACTCATAGCGCTAGGTAAAAAGTCTAACCCAAGATATATAGTGCTAAGTGACGACAGCAATTATCAAGAAGCTAAAGCCCTATTGGCAAGCAGCAGCTGCACCGCAGAGTTATTGGTCGGTGAGTCCGCTCTAATAGACGTCAGTCGGGCGTCTGAAGTCGACACTGTAATGTCAGCCATTGTTGGTGCTGCGGGTCTGTTGCCTACGTTAGCCGCCGTCAGAGCAAGCAAAAAAGTGTTGCTAGCCAACAAAGAGTCGCTTGTAATGTCAGGCGAGCTCTTCATGAATGATGTGCGTGAATTTAATGCCCAGTTATTGCCAATAGACAGTGAGCACAATGCTATTTTTCAATGCCTTCCTAGCGATTTTGAGTATGGTGAATTGGCTAAGAGTGGGATTTCAAAAATTTTGCTAACAGGGTCGGGCGGTCCGTTTATCAATCTGCCTTTGGAGCAGCTATCTCAAGTCACGGCGCAACAGGCGTGTGCCCATCCGAATTGGGAAATGGGACAAAAAATCTCAATCGATTCAGCTTCAATGATGAATAAAGGATTAGAGTTTATAGAGGCAAAGTGGCTGTTTGGTCTTAATGAGAACCACATAGAGGTTGTACTGCATCCACAAAGCACGATTCATTCGATGGTGCAGTTTATTGACGGTTCGGTTATTGCTCAGTTAGGTAATCCTGATATGCGCACACCAATTGCCTATGGTTTGAGCTACCCGCAAAGAATCAATTCGGGTGTTGAACCTTTGGATTTTTCTAGACTCAAAGACTTCACTTTTAGTACACCTGATGAAGCACGCTATCCAAATTTGTACCTTTGTATCGAAGCATGCAAAGCGGGGCAAGCTGCCACCACGGCTTTAAATGCGGCTAATGAAATTGCCGTTGAGGCGTTTTTACATGGTAAAATCGGATTTACTGATATTGCTACCATCAATCAAAAGGTAATGAACAAAATCGAACTTAAGAAAATGAGCTCTATTCAACATGTTTTAGAGCATGATCAGTATTCAAGAGTGCTAGCCGCCCAAACCGTTAGAGCAATGGCATAATGCTAGCCTTTTTGTGGAATTTGTTATCGTTTGTGATTGCATTGGGTATTCTCGTTGCCGTGCACGAGTGGGGACATTACTATGTCGCACGAAAATGCGGTGTCAAAGTTCTCCGGTTTTCAATTGGTTTTGGTAAGCCAATCTATCAGCGAATTACGTCCACTGGCATGGAGTTTGTGATCGCCGCAATTCCCCTTGGTGGTTATGTTCGAATGTTAGATGGCCGCGTTGACGAGGTACCAATTGAGCAAAAGGACTCAGCGTTTGACCAACAAAAAGTCTGGAAGCGCTTTGCAATTGTGGCAGCAGGCCCAGGCATTAATTTTGTTTTTGCCGCTTTTGTACTCATGATAATGTTGATGATTGGTACGCAATACGCCAAACCTATTGTTGGTAGCATACAGCCCGATTCTTTCTTGGCACAGACCTCTGTTAGTGCAGGTGACCAAATAATTAAAATTGGCGACAATAAAACGGTTGATTGGCAAGCTGTTAATCTAGAGCTAGTATCATTTATTGGCAAAGAATCTATCCCCATGACGCTTCGAACACCTACTGGCCGTGAGTATCAAAGCACTATCGTTACCGGCGACTGGAAGTTTGACCCCGATCAACAGAGTATTTTTGATGCTATCGGTTTGCAAACATACTCACCTGCACCCACTACTACGCTTTATGCGATCGCGCCAGACTCTGCAGCACAGCGAGCAGGATTGTTACCACAAGACAAAATAAGCAAACTAAATGGAACCTTCGTTAACGATTGGGGACAAATAGTGGACTATATTGAAGCAAGACCATCCCAATTGGTGCAAATAGAGGTCCTAAGGGATAGCAATCCAGTCATATTGTCGGCTACAATCGACGCCCGTGAAACGCCAAGTGGCGAAAAAGGGTTTTTGGGCATTGTGCCACTAACCGAAGCTTGGCCAAAAGATTATGTTGCAAACAACCGCGTTGGTCCAGTGGATGCCTTAGTTCAAGGAACCCAGAGGACTTGGCGATTGATGACCTTGAGTGTTGAAATGCTTGGGAAGTTCATTACTGGTGATGTGTCGGTAAAGAATTTGAGCGGTCCTATCTCGATCGCGCAAGGTGCTGGAATGAGCGCAAGCTACGGACTTGTTGCATTTTTAGGCTTCTTGGCATTAATCAGTGTTAACTTAGGCATTATTAATTTGCTGCCTTTACCGATGCTAGACGGCGGTCACTTGATGTATTTCACATTTGAAGCAATCACCGGCAAGCCAGTGTCTGATGCAGTCCAAGAAGTAGGATTTAAAATCGGCGGGGTGTTGCTATTTATGTTAATGGCAACCGCAATTTTCAACGATATTTTGCGCATAACCTAACAAGCTAGATAAAATTTTTGTAGTGGAAGAATAATAGTTAATGAAGTTTAAACAGTTAGTACTAGTCACGTTGTTGGCATTTTCATCTTTGTCGTTTGCACAAAGCGAAGCAGAATTCGTAGTCGAAGACATTCGTGTTGAGGGCCTACAGCGTGTTGCTCTCGGTGCTGCGCTAACTTATTTACCTGTGCAAGCAGGGGATAAGCTAAATGCCTTTCGTGTCAGTCAACTTATCCGGTCTTTATACTCTTCAACTCATTTTGAACGCGTAGAAATACTGCGCGACGGCAATGTGCTGATAGTGCGTGTATCTGAGCGCCCAACGATCAGTAACATTGTGTTTGAAGGCAACGATGACATCAAAGATGAGCAGCTTCAAGAAAGTTTGGATGGTTCAAACATTCGCATCGGTGAACCGCTTGACCGGACTGTATTGACATCAATTGAGAATGGCTTAAAAGACTTCTTTTACAGCATTGGTAAATACAATGCTGAAGTCAGCGCAATTGTAACACCTTTACCGCGCAATCGTGTCGACCTCAAACTGCTGTTTGAGGAGGGTGACTCAGCCAAGCTGCAACAAATTAATATCGTCGGCAACGAATTGTTCCCTGATCAAGAATTGTTGGGGCAGATGGAACTAAAATTTGATACGCCTTGGTGGGATTTTCTGTCCGAGACTCGCTATCAGCAACAAACCCTTTCGGGTGACATGGAAACCCTCACTAGCTATTACAAAGACAAAGGTTATTTGCGCTTCGAAATTGAATCGACTCAAGTTTCCATGACGCCAGAAAAGGACGGTATTTATGTTACAATGAACGTCAAAGAAGGCGAAAAATACACCGTATCTGAGGTCGAGTTGATAGGCGACCTACTAGGCTTCGAAGATTTTATTAATAGTGTGTTACCGATCCGCGAAGGTAGTTTATATAACCAAGCTGAGGTGACTTATACAGAAGAATTTATCAGCAAATATTTAGGGCGGTTTGGGTATGCTTATCCGACCGTTACCACGATACCTGATATTAACGATGAAGATAAAACGGTAAAACTATCGCTATCAGTTGACCCAGGCAAGCGTATTTATGTCCGTCGTATAAATTTTAATGGTAATGTTATCACCGCTGATGAAGTGCTTCGTCAAAGTGTTAGTCAGCTCGAAGGCACGTGGTTGTCAGAACCATTACTAGAGAATTCCAAGGCATCTTTGTCGCGTTTGACGTATATGGAAAGCGTTGAATTTGAAACAATACGGATACCCGGTCAAGATGATAAAGTTGATGTTGACTTCAAAGTAAAAGAACAAGCATCTGGGTCCTTTAACGCCGGCATCGGTTATGGCGACAATACTAAATTGAGCCTTCAAGCAGGCATACAACAAGATAATTTCTTAGGAACGGGCAAAAGAATCGGTTTAAACTTATCTACTGTTTCATACCAAAAATCCGCCCAGTTAAGCTACACGGATCCATACTTTACGATAGACGGTATTAGTTTGGGTGGTACGTTAGGATACAGCGAATTTGACGGCGGTGATTTTGGTGTGGTTCAGTACAACAGCAAACGCTTTTCTATAGGCGCGAATATTGGTTATCCGATTAATGAAGTTAACCGAATCAATTTTGGTTTAACGTATTCAAATGTTGAACTGTTTGGTGATAATACGTCTTACGAACAAACGTCTCGGTTTTATAATCAGTTCAGAGACGCCGGCAATCCAGATGATTCAATTGATTACCAAAGCTTCTTAGCGTCAGTTAGCTGGAGTCGCTCTACACTGAACCGTGGACTGTTTCCAACCGATGGCTCTTCACAGCGTGCATCGTTTAGCATTACGACGCCCAATTCAGATGTAAATTACTTTAAGATTGTTGCCGACTCTAAGTTCTACTTCCCACTTTCGCGTAACAATCGTTGGTCAGTATTAGCCAGACTTCGTTTTGGCTACGGTAATGGGTATAGCGATAATGATGGCATAGACCAAATCTTGCCATTCACCGAAAACTTTACTGCAGGCGGAGCAGATACACTGCGCGGCTTTGAAGACAACACAGTTGGTCCAAGAGGCGTACAAAGAGTTTCAAGTACTGTAACCTCAGGTCCTAATGGTTTACCTATTGTTGGTAGCCCTGACAATGACAGAATATTCTTATCTGGGCGAAGTCTGGGTGGTAATGCGATGGCATTAGGTGGCATAGAATTAATTGTACCAACGCCGTTTTTAGAAGCCGATTTTGATAGTTCAGTACGCACCAGTTTCTTCTTTGATATTGGTAACGTATGGGATACAGAATTTGACTATGACGCATACAAAGACTTAACGTATGTTAGAAATCAGAGTCAGGGGCCTACTGCACTTGGTGATTATAGTAATTGGGAAGACTTTAGAAGTTCTGCCGGTGTCTCTATACAGTGGATATCGCCAATGGGGCCGATGGTATTTAGCTTTTCTAGAGCGGTTAATGAGCGCGATGGTGATAATCCCAAATTCTTTACCTTTAATATCGGCTCAACGTTTTAATTACCATTTAGTCTGGCAGCTTATGCCTGTATAATAATAAGAAAGTACGGAATAAATAAATAGGAGTTTACTTTGAAAAATTTTACTAAAACACTGATTGCTGGTGCGCTGCTTAGCACCGCAATGTTGAGTACCTCAGCAACAGCAGAACAAAAAATTGCTGTTGTTGACGTACAGGCCGTTGTTCAATCGCTTCCTCAAGTAGCAGAAATTAATCAAAGAATTAACGATGAGTTCAAAGATCAAATTCAAGCGGTTAACAGCAAACAGGAAGAATTTAACTTTTTAGTTCAAAAGCTACAGCGCGAATCAGCAACAATGTCTGAAGCCGAGCAGAAAAAACTACAAGACCAAATTATTGCTTTGCGTGATGAACTTCAACAGACGTCACAGCCTTTGCAGCAAAACATGCAACGCCGTTCAAACGAAGAACGTAATAAATTACTTGGTCTGATCAAAAATGCTATCGATGGTATTGCGGCGAAAGAAAACTTTGATTTTGTTCTAAATGCTTCAGCCGTTCCTTTTGCAAAACCAAAGCACGACATTTCACAGCAAGTACAAGAGCAAGTTAGCAAAATTAAGTAGTATGTTAAGTCTGCTAGATAAATCAGGCCAACTTGTGTTGGTCTGATTTGTTTTTAAGGTATAACAGCGTATCTTATGTAATCTAGGCAATTAACGAGATGCTGACTTTTTTGACACATCACCGTCACGTGATTCATTGTCAAAGTCAGCCAGTTTAAGCGCTATATAATAATACTCACTAGCGAATGCCTAAGTTATGAAAGGAGACATTTTGGCAAACTCACTTAATACTATCGAAATCCGTGAAATTATGGATTTACTCCCCCATCGTTACCCATTCTTGTTAGTTGATAGAGTGACTAACTACGAATTGGGTAAATCGATTAACGCTTACAAAAATATTACCTTCAATGAGCCTTGTTTCACTGGGCATTTTCCAGGACAACCGATTTTTCCGGGTGTCATGATTCTAGAAGCCATGGCTCAGGCCGCGGGTGTTTTGGGCTTTAAAACGATGGGCAACAATGACCAATTGTATTTGTATGCAGGTATTGACAAAGCGCGATTTAAACGGCCGGTTGTACCTGGAGATAGATTGGATTTGGCCATCGAGTTAATCAAAGAGCGTCGAGGTATTTGGAAATTTTCTGGCGTTGCCTCTGTTGATGGTGACGCAGTGTGTATTGCCGAATTCATGTGCGCAATGAGAGACATGTAAGATGATTCATTCTTCTGCGATTATTTCTGACAGTGCGGTCATTGGCAATAACGTAACTATTGGGCCTTTTTGCATCGTCGGTGACGATGTGGAGATTGCTGATAATTGTGTTTTTACGTCTCATGTCGTAGTCAAAGGGCCGACTAGAATCGGTAAAAATAATGTGTTTTTTCAGTTTTGCTCAATTGGTGAAGACTGTCAGGACAAAAAATATGCAGGCGAACAAACATTTTTAGAAATTGGTGACGACAACGTTTTTAGAGAGTCCTGTACTGTTCACCGTGGTACGGTTCAAGACCAACGTATAACCAAGATTGGCAATCGTAATCTGTTCATGGTTAATTCCCATGTCGCGCACGATTGTATTTTGGGTGATGATAATATACTAGCAAACAACTGCGCGGTTGCCGGTCATGTTCATATCGGCGATCATGTCATTTTGGGCGGTATGACCGCGGTGCATCAGTTTTGTCATATTGGTTCTCACTCATTTGCAGGTGGCGGCGCGATTATCCTACGTGACGTTCCTCCTTATGTAATGGTCAGCGGACTAAAGCATATCCCACAAGGTATCAACAGCGAAGGGCTAAAACGTAGAGGCTTCCAATCCGCGTCAATCATGGCAATAAAACGCGCTTACAAATCTATTTATAGAAAAGGTAATACCGTCGAAGAAGCGATTGGCGAGATTGAAGCAATGCGCGAAGAGTTTCCGGATGTAGATATTTTGCTTACGTTTTTGCGAAATGCTAAACGTGGCATTATTCGCTAATATATGAGCCACAATGACTGCGCTTAGAGTCGCGATGATTGCCGGTGAGGCATCTGGAGATGTGCTGGCTGCCGGTATTATCAAGCAACTCAAGCTCATATATCCAAATGCTGTGTTTGAAGGCATCGGCGGTCAGCACATGCAGGCGCAAGGTTTTCATTCTTATTTTGAGATGGAGTCATTGTCAGTCATGGGCTTAGTCGAAGTATTAAAACACCTGCCTACATTACTCAAAATTCGGTCTTCAATCGTGCAGCGTTTCATCGACAATCCACCTGACGTGTTTGTCGGTATTGACGCGCCAGATTTCAATCTGCCGGTCGAAAAAAAGCTAAAAAAACGTGGCATAAGAACCGTTCATTATGTTTCGCCAACCGTATGGGCATGGCGAGAGTCAAGAATTCACAAAGTCGCCGCCGCTACTAATTTGGTGTTAGGTATTTTTCCATTTGAACAGCCTATTTACGACAAGTACCATGTGCCTTATCAATACGTTGGCCATACAATGGCTGATGGTATTGCTATAAAGCCAGACTTTTTGACGCATAGACAGCAGTTTGGAATAGCAGATCAGCATGCTGTTTTAGCAATATTACCCGGCAGTCGAGCCAAAGAAGTGAGCAATCTATTGCCTGCGTTTATCGATACAGCGAATATTTTAAGTAAGCAAATACCCGGATTCAAAGTACTCATACCCGCGGCCAACATGAGTCGAAAAATACAAATTGAGAGTATCTTATCTGATAGCCAGACTCAGTTTGAATATCAAGTCACAAGTGAGTCTGCGCGCGATGCAATGTTAGCGTCGGACGCCGTGTTATTGGCTTCTGGCACTGCTTCATTAGAAGCGATGTTGTGCAAAAAACCAATGGTCGTTGCTTACCGAATGTCTGCTTTGACTTATAAAATTATGCAACGCTTATACAAGCCAAAGTATTTTGCTTTACCCAATATATTAGCTGGCGAACAGCTCGTCCCCGAACTTTTGCAAGAAGATGTTAATCCCGGCAATATGGCGAAACAGCTACTTATATATTTTCAATTGCCATACAGGCAGACTCAACATGCCAAATTGATTACGCGTTTTGAAGCCTTGCATCTAGTTCTTTCACAGCAGGCTGACCAGCAGTCAGCGCGCGCAATTGCGAAGCTTGTTGAAGATGGCACTTTTTGTGAAGTGCGTGATTTAACCCAATGACATCATCATTAAACGGTCTTAGTCGCTATCGATTAATCGCAGGCGTGGACGAGGTCGGACGCGGACCATTAGTCGGGGATGTAGTAACGTGCGCCGTCATTCTCGATCCAAAATATCCGATTCAAGGCTTAAATGATTCCAAAAAGCTCTCCGCAAAAAAACGTCAATCCTTGGCTGAAACAATCAAGCAAAACGCGTTATCATATAGCGTTGGCAGAGCAACGCCTCAGGAAATTGACGCATTTAATATATTACAGGCAACTATGTTAGCGATGCATCGTGCGGTGATGGGACTAAACGTGCAGCCTCAATTTGTATTAGTAGACGGCAATCGCTTGCCAGACTGGCAATATCTTGCTGAAGCAGTGGTTAAGGGGGACGCAAAACACGCTCAAATCTCAGCAGCGTCTATTATTGCCAAAGTCGCCAGAGATGCGGAAATGCAATATTTGCATGAAATGTACCCCGAATATGGATTTGACCAACACAAAGGATATCCGACCAAAGCGCATTTTGAGGCGCTTCAACGTTACGGGCCATTGTGGTGCCACCGAAAAAGTTTTAGACCTGTTAAAGAGGCGTTAATTGCCTTTGATGGTCAAATAAGAATGAATAAAAATGATCCAAACAGATAAGGAAGTAGCCGTGTCGACCCAATTCGTGCATTTGCGCGTGCACAGTGATTATTCAATGAAAGACGGCCTTAACAAAGTTAAACCGATTTTGGGCAAAGCCAAAGAACTGGGTATGCCGGCGATTGCACTAACAGACCAAATGAATATGTGCGGTTTAGTCAAATACTATAAAACTTCGTTGGATAGTGGTATCAAGCCCATTATCGGTTGCGATATCTGGCTGCTGTCAGATTTTTTTCCGGACGAAATTACACGACTAACCCTCATTGCAAAGGATCTGGAGGGTTACAAAAACATAACCTTGTTAGTTTCAAAAGCCTATCAACAAGGTCATGTGCAGCATATGGTGGTTGTGCGCCAAGAATGGCTGACCAAGCACAACAGAGGCGTTATTGTACTGTCTGGCGCCAGGCAGGGAGATCTTGGGCTAGCGTTAATAAAAAATAATCAGCCTCTTGCGAGTAAAATAGGTGATTTTTTCTCGCAACACTTCCCTGATAGTTTTTTTATTGAATTGGTTCGCACCGGACGCGACGGCGAAGAAGATTATATTCATCACGCTGTCGAGTTTGCATTAAATAACGATTTACCTGTGGTCGCCACTAACGAAGTTTGCTTCCTCGAACCAGAAGGTTTTGATCCTCACGAAGTGCGAGTGTGCATTGGCGAGGGATACACCTTAGCTGACCCTCGTCGGCCCAAAAATTATAGTCCACAGCAGTATTTGCGAACCAGCAAAGAGATGTGTGAATTGTTCAGTGATATTCCAGAAGCTTGTCAAAATACCGTTCAAATTGCGCTGCGCTGCAATGTGCAACTTACTTTGGATGAGTATTTCTTACCTAACTTTCCGACAGGGGATATGACGACTGGAGACTTTTTGATTAAAGTTTCTCGAGAAGGCTTAGAGCGACGTTTACTCAAATTATTTCCTGACGAGCAAGTAAGACTTGAAAAACGACCTGAGTATGACCAACGCCTTGAGATTGAGTTAGTTGTTATCAATGAAATGGGCTTTCCAGGCTATTTTTTGATCGTTATGGAATTTATTCAATGGAGTAAAGATAACGGCATTCCAGTAGGTCCAGGTCGCGGCTCTGGTGCGGGTTCATTAGTTGCCTACGCCTTAGACATTACTGACTTAGATCCCTTAGAATTTGATTTACTGTTCGAACGATTCCTAAATCCAGAAAGGGTGTCAATGCCTGATTTTGATATAGATTTTTGTATGGACAGACGCGACGAGGTTATTGATCACGTCGCAGACATCTATGGTCGTGACGCTGTTTCTCAGATTATTACCTTTGGCACCATGGCCGCCAAAGCAGTTATCCGTGATGTAGGTAGAGTGTTGGGGCATCCCTATGGGTTTGTGGATAGAATATCAAAATTAGTACCACCTGATCCTGGCATGACGCTCGAAAAAGCGTTTGCGGTAGAGCCACGTTTAAACGAACTTTACGAAGAAGACGAAGACGTAAAAGACCTTATCGATACGGCGAGAATTTTGGAGGGGGTTACACGAAATGCCGGCAAACATGCTGGTGGCGTTGTTATCTCACCGACGACTATTACTGATTTTTCGCCCTTGTACTGCGATGACACGGGTGCCAATCCAGTTACACAATTTGATAAAAACGATGTCGAAACAGCAGGTTTGGTAAAGTTTGATTTCTTAGGATTACGCACGCTCACGATTATTCAGTGGGCTGTCGATATGGTCAAAGCAGTTCAAGGCAAAGACGTCGATATTACACAAATTCCTTTAGCCGATCCAAAAGCCTTTAAAGTCTTGTTGAATGCTGAGACTACGGCTGTTTTTCAACTCGAATCTCGCGGTATGAAAGACTTGATCAAACGTCTCAAACCAGATTGTTTCGAAGATATTATTGCACTCGTTGCTTTGTTTAGACCTGGACCATTGCAATCGGGCATGGTAGATAATTTTATAGACCGTAAGTTAGGTCGCGAAGAAATATCTTATCCAGATGCTGAATATCAACACGAGTGTTTGCAAGAAATTCTGCAGCCAACGTATGGCATTATCTTGTACCAAGAGCAAGTCATGCAAATTGCTCAGGTGATGTCTGGATATTCGTTAGGCGGGGCTGATTTGTTGCGACGCGCAATGGGTAAGAAAAAGCTTGAAGAAATGGAAAAGCAGCGCGCTTCTTTTCAAGATGGCGCTGCTGCCAATAATATAGATCCCGACCTAGCTTCTAAAATCTTTGACTTGGTTGAAAAGTTTGCCGGTTATGGATTTAACAAATCACACTCAGCTGCCTATGCACTCGTTTCATATCAGACCCTGTGGCTAAAAGCGCATTATCCTGCAGAATTCATGGCGGCGGTTATGTCTGCTGATATGGACAATACTGATAAAATTGTAACCTTGGTTGATGAATGCAGCAATATGGGCTTAACACTGTTGCCGCCTGATTTAAATGCAGGTCAGTACAAATTTACAGTCGATGGCGAAGGTCGTATTGTGTATGGTATTGGTGCTATAAAAGGCGTAGGCGAAGGCCCTGTCGAAGCTATTATCGAAGCTCGTGAGGCACAATCTAATTTTCTCGATCTGTTTGATTTTTGCACAAAGGTTGATGTAAAGCGAGTCAATAAGCGTGTGTTAGAAAAGTTAGTGTTAGCGGGTGCGATGGATAGTTTTGGTACTCACCGAGCATCGTTGATGGCGAGCATCAAAGATGCGCTTGATGCCGCGGGTCAACAAGCCAAAAACGCTTTGTCGGGACAAACTGATTTGTTTGGTTTAGCTGTCGAAGCTGACGAGGTCCACACCGCCTATGCGCAAGTGCCCGAATGGTCTGATAAAGTTAGACTAGATGGTGAAAAAGAAACCTTGGGTTTGTACCTAACAGGTCATCCGATTAATCAATATTTGAAAGAAATTAAACATTACGCAGATGCGCGTATAGCCGATCTTAAACCGACAGGTCGCGATGGATCTGTGTCTACCGTTGGCTTGGTCTTAAGTGTGCGGGTAATGACCAATAAAAAGGGCAAGCGATGGGCGATTGTTACGCTTGATGACAAATCTGCAAGAATGGATGTAAGGTTTTATCCAGACGTGTACGAACAGTTCGAATCTTTGCTTGGCTCTGACCAATTATTGAGGGTAACCGGACAGGTCAGCTTTGATGAATATTCACAAACCAATACAATTAACGCTCGAGATGTCATGACATTAATGGAAGCCCGCGAAAAGTATGCAAAATATTTGAGCGTAAAGTTGCCACAAGCATTGTGTACTGTGTCAGGTATCGCTAAGCTACAGGGTATATTACAAAATTATAAAGACGGCAGCTGTCCATTGCGCTTAGAATTAGAACATCAAGACGCGCAGGTATCTGTCGTAGCGGGCCCACAGTGGTATGTTCAACCAGAAGACCAGTTACTATTTGACTTGTCGCATGTGGTTGGTGCCCAAAGCGTCGAATTAAAATTTAATTAGTGCATTGATGACGATTTATTTTCAATGTCACAAGAATAAAGTCAGGAATTAACATGAGCTCACATTTTTTGGATTTTGAACAGCCTATTGCTGAGTACGAAGCCAAAATTGAAGAACTGCGCATTATTAACCAAGGTGGTGAATTTGATGTCAGTATTGAAGAAGAAATTAATAAATTACGTGAAAAAACCTCAGAGTTAACGCGTAAAATATTTTCTGGATTAGGCGCTTGGCAAATAAGTCAGTTAGCTCGCCACCCCTTGCGTCCTTATACGCAAGACTATATCGACCGTATGTTGACTGAATTTGACGAGTTAGCCGGTGATAGGGCTTACGCGGACGATAAAGCGATTATTGGCGGCATTGCTAAGTTGGATGACATGCCGGTCATGGTTATTGGCCATCAAAAAGGTCGCGATACACAAGAAAAGATTAAACGTAACTTTGGTATGCCAAAACCAGAAGGGTATCGTAAAGCCTTGCGTCTGATGAAAATGGCAGAACGTTTTAACTTACCTATTATCACCTTTATAGACACTCCAGGCGCGTATCCGGGTGTTGGCGCAGAAGAACGTGGACAAAGCGAAGCAATTGCTACGAATCTTAAAGTCATGGCTGAACTAACCGTACCGATTGTCTGCACTGTTATTGGTGAGGGTGGTTCAGGTGGTGCGCTAGCGATTGGCGTGGGGGATCGTGTGAACATGTTACAATATTCTACTTATTCAGTTATCTCTCCTGAAGGCTGTGCGTCAATCTTGTGGAAAAGTGCAGACAAAGCGCCTATTGCCGCTGAAGCGATGGGGGTTAGTGCACCAAAGATAAAAGCGTTAGGTCTTATCAATACTATTATTGAGGAGCCTTTAGGGGCCGCGCACAGAGACTATGACGGCATGGCCGCCAATTTAAAAGCATGTATCAAGCAACAACTTGCTCAATTATCTAGTCTACCTACTGACAAGCTGCTGGAAGAACGTTACGAACGCCTAATGTCCTTCGGTTACTGTTAAGCCAAATATGTCCGCGCAAGATGCGTCCTCCGATGATTTGATTGCTAGTTTGAGAGGTGGTATCGAGCAGGGCCTATTGCCTGAAACCGATTCAATATGCATCGCGTATAGCGGTGGTTTGGATTCGAGTTCTCTATTGGCGTTTTGTGCATATTTACGTGAGCAGCCGAGTTCGCGGTTGGCGCACACAAAGCTCAGTGCAATTCACGTCAACCATGGCATTAGTGAGTATGCTGATGAATGGCAGCGCCACTGCTTACTCGTGTGTGAAGCGCTTAATGTTGAGTATCATACGGTCAAGGTGGATATTGCGCGCGTACGACGAACTAGCTTAGAAGCTCAAGCACGAGAAGCAAGGTACGCCGCAATAAATCGTGTCGTAAAGCAAACATTAGGTTCAACTACCCAAGTACTGTTAGCACAGCATCAAGATGATCAAGTCGAAACCTTTTTGTTGCAATTGAAACGAGGCAGCGGGGTGCAAGGCTTAAGCAGCATGCCTGCGAGTTATGTTTCCGATGAGGGCGTTGCTTTTTTACGACCTTGGTTGGACGTGCCGCAAACCCAAATCGTCGAATATGCAACGCATTCTCAATTACGCTGGATTGAAGATGAGTCTAACCAAAATGTAGATTTTGACCGTAATTTTTTACGCCAAAATATTATTCCTTTACTCAAACAGCGCT
>Ga0115565_10002239_pt1 | contig 14983 bp, 10 predicted proteins | sample COGITO_mtgs_1105_FD_87199 | JGI IMG/M metagenome (GOLD analysis project Ga0115565, IMG submission 87199) | Pelagic marine microbial communities from North Sea - COGITO_mtgs_110530 | ecosystem: Environmental > Aquatic > Marine > Epipelagic | place: Germany:Helgoland, sampling site Kabeltonne... | reverse complement strand
TTTTGCTGTTATATTAAATATAAATGCGTTAAAACCTCTTTTAAGATCCTTTATAACTTCATAAACTGTGAATTCAGTTTGTCTATTAATTAATTTAATTAGTATCTGACCTTCAGTCCGAGTTAGCTTTTTTAATTCATCTGTTAACTCTCCTTCATAATATTTCTGGATCTGCTTAATGTATTTTTTTTTGCTACTCTTTCTTTTTATATTGTTTAATCTTGAATATAAAGTATCAAGTCTAATAGAAGCTAATTTAGCATAGGGATAAACCTTAATAGTTTTTCTTTTTAGAATTAAATACTCAACTAGTTTATCTCTATTAGGAAATTTAATTTTTGGCAATAGAGTAACTTCGTTTAGCTCTATAAAATTTTTCATAATGGAATCATCTTTAATAAGTATGTAATTCTCTTCTGGTTGATTTTTTTGAGAAAAAGCAAATAGACTACAAGAACACATTAATATTAATAAATAATTCTTCATATATTAATTTATGACAAAAGTACCCATAAAACAGCATAATGAAATATTATGACTTAATTAATATTAAAAATAGTAAACAATTAAAATAATTCATATTATTTTTACTTTGAATCAATAACGATTAAAAATATAATCAAATGGCTAATAAAAGTTTATTAAATAAAAAATCTCTTCAGTTCTTAGAAAAATATTTAAATAACCCATCTCCAACCGGGTATGAATGGGAAGGGCAAAAAATTTGGATGAACTATCTTAAGCCATTTGTAGATGAGTTTATAACTGATACCTACGGAACAGCTGTTGCTGTTATTAATCCAGATGCAAAATATAAAGTAGTTATTGAAGGACATGCGGATGAGATTTCATGGTATGTTAATTATATTTCTGATAATGGTCTTATATATGTTATTAGAAATGGAGGAAGTGATCACCAAATTGCTCCAAGTAAAATAGTTGATATTCACACTAAAAAAGGAATAGTTAAAGGGGTTTTTGGTTGGCCAGCGATTCATACTAGAAAATCCGGAAAAGAAGAAACTCCAAAAATTGATAATATATTTATTGATGTAGGTTGTAAAACTAAAAAAGAGGTTGAAAAACTAGGAGTCCATGTTGGTTGTGTTATTACCTATCCAGATGAATTCCATATTTTAAACAAGGATAATTTCGTTTGTAGAGCCTTAGATAATAGAATGGGTGGATTTATGATTGCAGAGGTGGCAAGATTAATTAAAGAAAATAAGAAAAAACTTCCATTTGGATTATATATTACAAACTCAGTTCAAGAAGAAATTGGGTTAAGAGGTGCTCAAATGATAACTGATACGATAAAGCCGAATGTCGCGATTGTAACCGATGTAACTCATGACACAACAACTCCTATGATAGATAAGAAAAAAGAAGGTTTTTGTGAACTAGACAAAGGACCTGTTATTGCTTATGCACCTGCAGTTCAACAAAAATTAAGAGATTTAATTATCCAAACTGCGGAGAAAAACAAAATCCCAATTCAAAGAGCCGCACTTTCTAGAGCAACAGGAACTGATACTGATGCATTTGCCTACAGTAACGGAGGTGTTGCTTCTGCATTAATTTCATTACCCTTAAGATATATGCACACAACTGTTGAAATGGTGCACAGAAACGATGTAGAAAATGTTATTAAATTAATCTATAATTCTCTTTTAGAAATAAAAAATAATGAAGATTTTAGTTATTTTAAATAATTTATCATTAAATAAATAGCTACTAATTTAGCTAATAAACTATTTTGTCTTGACGTATAGATTAGTAACTCTTTTATTTATTACAGTATTTATTTACTCTTGTAAATCTGATGAAGACAATATTACTAATGAAATTGACATTGATCCTATTTCAAAAAATAATGTGCTTTTAATAATTGCTGATGATATTGGTTTAGATGCAACAATAGGATATAATATAGGGGCTCAAAAACCAAATATGCCAAATCTTCAAAATTTAATCAATTCTGGAGTGAAATTTAATAATGTTTGGTCTAATCCAGTATGCTCTCCAACAAGATCAACAATACTGACTGGGAAGTACGGATACAGAACGTCCGTTTTAAATGTAGGAGATCAATTATCTACATCTGAGAATTCTTTACATAAATACTTAACTCAAAACTCCAATTATAGCTCTGCACTTGTAGGAAAATGGCATCTTTCAGGAATGCCAGCAGATCATAACCATCCAAATAATATAGGAATAGATTACTACTCTGGCATGATAGGGGGAGGAATTCAAGATTATTCAAACTGGATCTTTTCAGAAAATGGTAATACTTCAAATATGACTGAATATTCAACTACCAAATTGACTAATGAAGCAATTGACTGGATTAATGACCAAGATAGCGAATGGTTTATGTGGCTGGCCTACAACGCGCCTCACACTCCTTTTCACTTACCGCCTAATGATTTACACTTTCAAGGTGAACTTCCAACAGACCAGGCTAGTATAGACTCCAATCCACTACCCTACTACTTAGCAATGGTTGAGGCTATTGATAGTGAAATGGGAAGGTTATTTAATAGTATAAGTGATGAAGAATTAGCTAATACGACCGTCATATTTATTGGGGATAATGGAACACCTAACCAAGTGGTTCAACAATATAATAGTATTAGAGCTAAAGGTTCTTTATATAAAGGAGGTATTAATGTTCCTATGATTATTTCTGGAAATCTAGTTAACAGGTACAACCAAGAAGAAGATGCATTAATCAACACAACCGATTTATTTACAACTATTGCAGAATTATGCGGGATTAATAATCAAAACACACACGACAGTAAGAGTTTTATCAGCTTATTAACTAGTAGTTTTAATAGTAATGCAAGAGAATACATATACTCTGAAATTGGAAATGATAATTATACAATTAGAAATAGTACTCATAAATACATTCATTTTGAAAATGGAAATGAGGCTCTATTTAACCTAAATAATAATCAATTTGAGTTCCCTAATTTATTAAATGCAAATCAACTACCATTATCTGAGATTAATAGTTTAAATAAAAATGAATTAATTAGTAAGTTAGAAGAAATAAGAAACTAACATGTTATCTGATTGTTTATTTTAATAATATCATTAATTATTTCTGGATTTAAAAAATGTACTAATCTGTACATAATCAGTTTACCTATTAAAAGCTAAATTTTATATTAATCATATATACCAACGACATTCATAGTATATAAAATGTCGTTGGTATATTTAATTTCATAACTAATCCTTTTAAAATTATTTTTAAATATAAAACCTCATGTTTTTTAAAAATGAAACACAAAGATATTTCCTACAAAAGAGCAGGTAAGTTTGAAGAAAGTAGATATGAAAAAATACATAATGTAGTTTTTGATAATTCTATTATAGCCTCTATAGCTGTCGCAGAAGAAATATCTAACCTGATAAAATCTAAACAAAAAACAAATGAAAAATGTATAATTGGTTTAGCTACAGGCTCTTCACCAATTGCAGTTTATAATGAACTTATAAGATTACATAATGAGGAAAAACTAAGCTTTCATAATGTAATCACATTTAACTTAGATGAATATTTGCCAATGCATAAAAAAGATATCCAAAGTTATTATTATTTTATGCATGAACACCTCTTTAATCATATTGATATTTTACCCGAAAATATACATATTCCTGATGGTACAGTTTCTAATGACGTTTTATACCAATATTGCGTTGACTACGAATTAAAAATTAGAGATACAGGAGGTCTAGATTATCAATTACTTGGAATTGGAAGAACTGGCCATATAGGATTTAATGAACCTGGATCACACTTAAATTCAGGAACTAGAAGTATTACTTTAGATCACTTAACTAGGTCCGATGCAGCATCATCTTTTCAAGGCATAGAAAATGTACCTCGAAAAGCTATAACGATGGGAATTGGTACAGTCATGGCAGCAAAAAGAATTGTTTTATTGGGTTGGGGTCAACATAAGTCTCAAATTATAAAAGAAACTATTGAGGGTGATATTTCTTCTGAAGTTCCTGCAACATACCTTCAAAATCACCAGGATACAACTTTTGTATTAGATAATGAAGCTGGAGGTGCATTAACAAGAAATAAAACTTCTTGGCTAGTTAAACCTTCAGTGTGGAACGAAGAATTAAAAAGTAAAGCAATTGTTTGGTTGTGTGAAAAAACAAATAAGTCCATATTAAAATTAACTGATAAAGATTATAATGACAACAGTATGTCTAGCTTATTAGCTGAACAAGGAAAATCATATAATCTAAATATTGAAATGTTTAATAAACTTCAACACACCATAACTGGTTGGCCAGGTGGTAAACCTAATTCAGATGATTTAAAAAGACCAGAAAGATCAACTCCAGCAAAAAAAAGAGTACTTATATTCAGTCCTCATCCGGATGATGATGTTATTTCAATGGGAGGCACACTTGACAGACTTATTGAGCAAGGGCATGAAGTTCATGTAGCTTATCAGACATCTGGAAATATTGCTGTTTCTGATCAAGAAGCGTTAAAATTTGCTGAAGTAAGTAATAGTTTATACAATAACAAAATAAATACTGGTATTATTAATGATCTAGTTAATAAAAATATTGATTCGATTGACACAAAAGATATTAGAAATCTAAAAGGTCTAATTAGACGAAGTGAATCTTTAGCTGCAACAAGATCTCTAAAGCTAAATGATAAAAATGTATATTTTTTAAATTTACCATTTTATGAAACAGGGAAAATTAAAAAAAATAAACTTTCTGAGAAAGATATTTTTATTATGACAAAAATTATTGAAGACATTAAACCTCATCAAATATATGCAGCTGGTGATTTAGCTGATCCTCATGGCACACACAAAATTTGTTTAAATTCACTTTTTAAATCTATAGAGCAATTAAAGTCAAAAAAATTCATGAAGGATTGTTGGGTCTGGTTATATAGGGGAGCTTGGCATGAATGGGAAACATACGAAATTGAAATGGCTGTACCATTAAGTCCTAATCAGGTATTAAAGAAAAGAAATGCTATTTTTTGTCATCAATCTCAAAAAGACGGAGTTATGTTTCAAGGAGACGACTCTAGAGAGTTTTGGTTACGTGCTGAAGAGAGAAACAGATTAACAGCTACAAAATATCATTCATTAGGTTTAGCAGATTATGCTGCTATTGAAGCGTTTAAGAGATATAAGTTTTAATAAAAGTCTTTATTTTTTTCTTTTAAAAAAAAAGAATAAATTGAGAGATGATAAATAAAAAAAAATGACAAGTAAAAATGCTAATTCATATTGGAAAGAAAATATTAGATACGTTGCTATTTTAATGTTTATATGGTTTATTGTTTCTTTTGGAGCAGGAATATTATTTAAAGATTTTTTAAATGAATTTAAATTTGGTGGGTTTAAACTAGGTTTTTGGTTTGCACAGCAAGGCTCTATGTATGTGTTTGTTATTTTAATATTTGTATATGTTCGTTTGATGAATAAACTTGATAAAAAATACGGTTATGATGAATAGTTTAATTATCGTTGGAATTGGAGTACAAAATTGGACGTACATAATAGTTGGTATTACTTTTGCACTTTATATTGGAATAGCTATTTGGTCAAGAGCAGGGTCTACAAAAGAATTTTATGTAGCAGGTGGAGGAGTTTCCCCATTAGCTAATGGAATGGCTACTGCTGCAGATTGGATGAGCGCTGCATCATTTATTTCTATGGCTGGTATTATATCTTTTGCGGGATATGACGGAGCTGTTTATTTAATGGGTTGGACAGGGGGATATGTACTTCTAGCTTTATTACTAGCACCATATCTTCGTAAGTTTGGAAAATTTACTGTACCTGATTTCATTGGAGATCGTTATTATTCTAATACAGCTCGTTTTGTTGCTGTTCTTTGCGCTCTTCTTGTTTCTTTTACTTATGTAGCTGGGCAGATGAGAGGAGTTGGATTAGTTTTTTCACGTTTTTTAGAAGTTGATATAAATACTGGAGTAGTAATTGGTATGATAATAGTGCTTTTTTATGCTGTGATTGGGGGTATGAAGGGAATTACCTACACACAAGTAGCTCAGTATTGTGTTCTAATTTTTGCATTTATGGTACCTGCAATTTTTATCTCAATACAAATGACAGGAAACCCAATTCCACAACTTGGATTTGGAGGACAACTGTCGGATGGGTCTGGAGTTTTTTTATTAGACAAGTTAGATGGTCTTAGTACAGATTTAGGTTTTGCAGAGTATACTGAAGGATCAAAATCTATTATAGATGTATTTTCAATAACTCTTGCATTAATGGTTGGGACAGCAGGTTTACCTCATGTTATTGTGCGGTTTTTTACTGTAAAGCGAGTAAAAGACGCAAGAAAATCTGCGGGAATTGCTCTACTACTTATTGTTATTTTATACTCTACTGCACCTGCAGTAGCAGTTTTTGCAAGAACTAATATGATTGAAACTGTTTCTAATCAACCTTATGCATCTGTGCCAAGTTGGTTTAAAAAATGGGAAACTACAGGTTTAATAAAATTTACAGATAAAAATAATGATGGATTGATTCAGTATTTAGCTAATCCTGAAAACAATGAGTTAATTGTTGATAATGACATTATGGTTTTAGCTAATCCTGAAATTGCAGAGCTTCCTGATTGGGTAATAGCTTTAGTTGCAGCTGGTGCATTAGCAGCAGCTTTATCAACAGCTGCTGGACTATTATTAGTAATTTCTGCATCAGTATCTCATGATTTAATAAAGAAAATTATAAATCCAAAAATCTCAGAAAAAGGGGAATTAATTGCAGCACGTTTATCTGCTGTTGTGGCTGTCTGTATAGCTGGGTATTTCGGTATTAATCCACCTGGATTTGTTGCAGCCACAGTAGCATTAGCTTTTGGATTGGCTGCAGCTTCATTTTTTCCAGCAATAATCTTAGGTATTTTTTATAAAAAAATGAATAAAGAAGGAGCTATTTCAGGAATGATAATAGGAATTTTGTTTATGCTTTTTTATATGACCAAATTTAAATTTGGTTGGTTTGGAGGTGGTACTAAAACTGATTGGTGGTTTGGAATTTCTCCTGAAGGTTTTGGTACTATAGCTATGATTGTAAATTTTGTTATTTCTATAACTGTAATGAAATTTACTTCAGATCCACCAAAGTCTGTTCAGGACATGGTTGAAAACATTAGAATTCCAAGTGATGCTGGAAAAGCGACACACTAATTTTCTAATAATTAAATAATTTTATGAAAAAAATATTCATAATAGTTCTTATTTTTTTATCAGTATTAACAGGTTGTAAGCAAAAAAAATCATTGATTATAGATTATTCTAATTCTAAGATTGAATATTCAGGTCGTATTGATACTGTAAGCTTACAAGCAGCACAAATTTCATGGTCTGGCAGTTCAATTAAATTAAATTTTGAAGGAGAGTCTATACATGCTATGTTTGATGATGAAAAGGGCGAAAATTATTATAATATTATTATAGATAATAATTTATCTAGTGTTTTAAAACTTGACACAGTTAAACGCTTTTATGAATTAGCTTCAAATCTAGAAAAGGGGAAACACTCTGTTGAGATTTTTAAACGAACAGAATGGGGAAATGGCTTAAGTAATTTCTATGGATTTAAGATTAACAATGGTAAAGTATTACCTAAATCTAATATTAAGAAAAGAAAAATGGAGTTTTATGGTAATTCTGTTTCTGCAGGATATGCTGTAGATGATTTATCAGGAAGAGATTTGCATGATAGTATTTACACTAATAACTATAAAAGTTATGCTGCTCTTACAGCAAGACATTACGATGCGAAGTATCATTGTATATGTAAAAGTGGTATAGGGGTTACTGTTAGTTGGGATTCCTTAATAATGCCTGAGATATATGATAAATTAATTCCAACAAATTCATCCAGTTTCTGGGATTTTTCAAATTATAGCCCTGATATTGTTGTGGTTAATTTATTCCAAAATGATTCATGGTTAGTTAAGTTACCTAATCATGAAGAATATATTAAACGTTTTAACAAAACACCCCCAACTGATTATCAATTAATAACTGCTTACCAAAACTTTATTCTAAATTTAAGGAAACAATATCCAAAGACAAATATTATCTGCACACTTGGAAGTATGGATGCAGCAAAACAAGATTCAAAATGGATAAAATATATTAAAACAGCAGTTAATAATTTAAAAGACGATAAAATATATACCCACATTATGCCGTATATTGAATCTAATGCACACCCATCAGTAGAAGACAATCAAATTATGTCTAAAGATTTGATCAATTTTATTGACAATCACATAGATTGGTAATTTTAAAATAAAAATTAATACTTTTAAATTAAATAAATATTTTTATGAGTAACTATCACATAAAACATCTAGAAGAATATTACAAGGTATACAGAAAATCTGTTCGTGAACCTGAAAATTTTTGGGAAGAAATAGCAGAAGAACATTTTTTATGGAAAAAAAAATGGAATTCAGTTTTAAAATGGGATTTTTCAAAACCAGAGGTTAAGTGGTTTGAAGGAGCTAAATTAAATATTACTGAAAATTGTATTGATAGACATTTAACAACTAGAGGCAATAAAACAGCAATTTTATTTGAACCTAATAATCCCGAAGAAAAACCTGAACACATAACATATAATGAGCTTCATAATCGAGTAAATAAATTTGCTAATGTACTCAAGAAAAAAGGAATAAAAAAAGGAGATAGAGTCTGTATTTATATACCAATGATTCCTGAATTAGCTATTTCTGTTCTTGCTTGTGCTAGAATTGGAGCAGTTCACTCAGTTGTTTTTGCAGGGTTTTCAGCTTCAGCGTTAGCAACTAGAATTAATGACTCAGATTGTAAAATGGTTATTACTGCAGATGGTTCATTTCGTGGAACTAAAACTATAGATTTAAAAGGTATAGTTGATGAGGCATTACAGAATTGTAACTGTGTAAAAACTGTATTAGTAGTTAAAAGAATAATGACTAATATTGATATGAAAGACGGCAGAGATTATTGGTTAGCTCCACTATTAGAAAATAGTTCAGATCAATGTGAAGCAGAAGTAATGGATGCAGAAGATCCTTTATTTATATTATATACTTCTGGATCTACAGGCATGCCTAAGGGGATGGTACATACTACTGCTGGTTATATGGTCTACACAGCATATACTTTTAAAAATGCATTTCAATATAGAGAAAACGATGTCTATTGGTGTACCGCAGATATAGGGTGGATTACAGGTCATAGCTACATAGTTTATGGGCCATTGGCTAACGGAGCTACAACAGTAATGTTTGAAGGTGTACCAAGTTACCCTGATTATGGACGTTTTTGGGATATTATACAAAAACATAAAGTAAGCCAATTTTATACTGCCCCTACAGCAATTAGAGCTTTAGCTAAACAAGGATCCTCATTTATAGATAATTATGATTTATCGACTTTAAAAGTATTAGGTTCTGTAGGTGAGCCGATTAACGAAGAAGCCTGGCATTGGTATAATGAAAATGTTGGAAAGAAAAAAAGCCCAATTATTGACTCTTGGTGGCAAACAGAAACAGGTGGAATAATGATTACTCCTATTCCATACGTAACACCCACCAAACCAACTTATGCTACATTACCTTTTATTGGTATTCAACCTTGTTTAATGGATGAAAATAACGAAGAATTAAAAGGAAATCAAGTTGAAGGAAAGCTATGTATAAAATTTCCTTGGCCTAGTATAGCTAGAACTATTTGGGGTAACCATAATCGTTATAAAGAAACATATTTTTCAACATTTGAAAACAAATACTTTACAGGAGACGGTGCTTTAAGAGATGAAGTAGGATATTACAGAATAACAGGAAGAGTTGATGATGTAATAATTGTTTCTGGACACAACTTGGGAACTGCACCTATTGAAGATGCTATTAATGAACACCCAGCTGTAGCAGAGTCTGCAATAGTTGGTTTTCCTCATGATATTAAAGGAAGTGCTTTATATGGATATATAACTCTAAAAGATATTGGTGAAACTAGAAATCATGAAAATGTAAGAAAGGAGATTAATCAATTGATAACAGATAGGATTGGCCCTATTGCGAAGTTAGATAAAATTCAATTTACTAACGGTTTACCCAAAACACGTTCAGGAAAAATCATGAGAAGGATTCTAAGAAAAATAGCTTGTAATGAAACGGATCAATTAGGAGATACTAGTACTTTATTAAATGAAGAAGTTGTAAAAGAAATTATCGATAACTCCCTAATTAAATAATAATATCACTCAGTTGAGAACGATGAAGCCGGTAAACCTTCTTTATTAAATAAAGTAGCTATACTAACATCACTCCAGGCGTATCTAGCATACATTGGTTTTACAACTTCTCTAGAGGAAATGCTAATTCTTTTACCAACAATTTTTGCTTTAGCCTTATAAAATATTTTGTTATTACCAGCTATTTCAAATTCAGATTCTTTATTTGAATTCAAAACCAATCCTGTTCCAATTGAATTAAAGGCTATAAATATTTCCTTCCCTTTTACTTCATAGTTCTTATAGATTGGACCAGATGCTGTAATTTTTGTGTTGTAATCATTTTTTAAAGCAAGTCCAGCTAATCTGTAACCAACATCATGTTTATTTGAGGGATGAATATCATTTATTTCACCAATATCTAAAGTAACTACCATACCAGTTTTTTCTAGCTTTAGTGCTTTTCGTTGAGCATCTCTGAGTGAAGAGGAAAGCCCCTTGTAATCTACATAAGGAGCGATTTGAACGTAATAAAATGGGAAATTATTATTCCACTTATCTCGCCAATCTTCTATCAATGCGGGTAAGAGAGTTTCATATTCTTTGAATCTTGGAACATTATTTTCACCTTGATACCATATTGTTCCTTTGATATTGTAAGGAACAAGAGGATTGATCATTGCATTAAAAAGAGCTGATTTAGAGTTTGGAGAAAGGTTTGTTACTCTTGGTCGTTTTGAAAAATCTATGTTATCATTGTCATATAAATAGAATGACAAATATGGCCATTTAAAATTCTCTAAATCGTTATAAATTTCAGCTAAAACTATATAATCCCATTTACCATTTAAAGATTTATTATTTCCTAATGAGTTCAATAAACTAATTTGCCCTACTTTTCCTTCTTTAGTTTGGTTAATTATACGAACGGTAATTGTATTTAATCCAATTTTAAGTAGATTTTTATCAATTTTATAAGACTTAGTAATTCTGCTTTCTTTTCCTAAACTTGAACCAATTTTAACACCATTCAAATAAGTGAAATCCATATCGATAATCTCACCAATTTCAACACTATAATCGCCTATAATCTCGTCTAGATTAAATGTTTTTTTTAATAAAATTACTCCATCAAAGTCATTAGTTAAAAATACATTATCAAATGTTCCAGGAATTGATATTTGTCTCCAATTAGCATTATCATCATTATTTGAATTGATGTATTTTTGATCTTTAAAATCTATATCTTTCCAACTATCAGGCAATCCAAGTGGATCATCTAAAAATAAATACCAAACATCCGATGGTAATTTAATAGAGTGAAATTGTGAAAACCACTTTTTAGATTCTAAATACTTTGTTTTTAATTTTTCATATGAATTCAAGTGAGAATCCATAAAATCTATAGTTTTTAATTTTTCATTACTTGTCCATGCTTCAATATCTGTCCCTCCCCAGCTGGAATTAATTATTCCAATTGGAATTTTTAATTCATTGTGTAATTTTTTAGCAAAAAAATATCCCACGGCACTAAAGTTAACTATACTATCTTTTATTGCTTTTATCCATTTTCCATCAAGATTATTAACTGGAGACGATTGGATATTTTTGGATACATTAAACATTCTTATTTGAGAGAAATCTGCAGTTGTCATTTCAAATTCAGAGTAATCTGTGGTATTGCAACAATAGTCAAAATCCATTTCCATATTTGATTGGCCAGAGGCTAGCCATACTTCACCAATCAATACATCTTTTATTGAAATTTTGTCTTTACTTGTTTTGACGTCGATTACATATGGACCACCCGCTGAAGGAGTTAGTATATTTAGCTTCCATTCACCTTTTTTATTAGATTCTGTCAAGGATTTTTCACCCCAGCTAGTAATTACATTTATTTTGGTTAAAGGACTACTTTTACCCCAAAACGTTATACTGTCTTTTTGCTGAAGGACCATGTGGTCAGAGAAAAGTGAATTTAGTTCTAATTTTATATTCTTAGAATTTTCACAACTAGTAAACAAAAAAAATAGAATTGAGATAAATATTAAACTAAAGAATCTCATTTATAAATTTATTTTAATGCCTTATTTATTGCTTGTTCTACTAGTTTTTCCATTACTAAATATCCATTTATATTTGGATGTACTAAATCACTAGCAGCTGTGTAATCTGGAACTTTTAAACCTCCATTATCATCTACCATAGAGGTATAATAATCTAAATAAATAAATCTATTTTTTTTGGAAAATAATTTTAATTCTTTATTAATTTCAATAATTTTTGTAGCTGGATCCTTACCTGGTTTCCATAAATATTCTATTGCTGGTAAAATTGAAGAGATAATAACTTTAATTCCATTTGCATTAGCAATCTCTGCCATTGATTTAATGTTACCTATAATATCCTGTTCTGATGTATAACCTGTATTTCCTGCAATATCATTTGTTCCAGCTAAAATTACTACTACTTTTGGATTTAAGTTTACTACATCTTGTCTAAACCTTAATAACATTTGAGGAGTTGTTTGCCCGCCAATACCTCTATTAACATAATCTTTATTTGTAAAAAATTCAGGATGCATCCTAACCCATTCCTCAGTAATAGAATTCCCCATAAAGACTACTCTGTTCTGATTCTCACTATTTAATAAAAGTTCTAAGTTTGCTTTATCATAACGACTAGTATTTGCAAATTCATTCCAGTTTTGTGAGTAGCTTAGTTGACTTGAAAAAGCGGCTAAAGTTAGTGCAAAAAGTAAATATTTTCTTTTCATTTCTAATTGTTTTAAAAAATTAACTTTATTCTTAAATTTTAATTATTGAATATAAAAAAAAGAAGAGTGATTTACCACTCTTCTTTAATTTAATATAAACTAATAGAAGAAAAATTATTCTTATATGAATATAAGAATAATGATTCATGTCTATTTAATTACTTCGACCAATAGCATATTTAAACTCACTAATGTATATTTTTTGATTAAAATTAGTAGTTTAGTGAAGTTTATACAACCAGAATTACCCGACTCGATAATTTTTTATGTCTTTTATTTAATTTATTCAAATAACAAAAAAAAATGTTTAATTTTAAAGAAAAAGTTTAAGAGTAAATTTGTCAGTATTTCAAAAATTAGTTTGAGTTTAAAAGTATGAAAGTTAAATATTTTCTTTGGTTACTGTTTTTTGTAATTACAATTAAAATTAATAGTCAACAGCTTTTCAAGCATTTCAATTCAGAAAAAAGTTCAGATACATTTTCAATGGTTGATACACTAAAAACAATGTATTTTGAAGGGAACCCAATGAACTATTACCATTGGAATGAAAAACTTGCAGATATATATCTAGCACAAATTTCAAAGGTTGAGCCCGAGAAAAAAATAATAACTTGGTTTAAATATTGTCAGCAACTTTTAAAAGCTGGTAAAATTCAATCTTGTATTAATGAAATTGAAAGTTTAATTATCAGACAACAATTAACTTATCAAGACCTAATTACAAAAGATTTACTGCCAATTATAGACTTACTTGCCATCAGCTATTTGAGACTAGGAGAGGTTAATAATTGTCAAAATAATCATAATTCTTACTCTTGTATTTTACCCTTAAAAGATGAAGCCTTTCACATAGATGTCAATGGGTCTACAAAAGCGATAGAGATTTATACACAGATATATGAAAAATTCCCTAATGACAACTACAAATGGCTTTTGAATTTAGCACATATGAGTATTGGGGAACACCCAAATAATGTTCCTAAAAAATATAGAATAAACTACCCTAATTGGAATATAGAAAAGAAGAAAATTAAGACATTCAAAGAAGTCAGTTTAAAATTGGGTATAGCTCAAGATGGTTTGTCTGGAGGAGTTAGTATCGATGACTTTAACAACGATGGCTTACTCGATATTTTTATGACGTCCTATGGAATGTCTGATCAAAGTAAGTTATATACAAACACTGGTAATGGATTTATCGACACAACTGAAGAAGCAGGGTTAATAGGGATAGTTAGTGGTCTAAATTGTATTCATGCAGACTATGACAATGATGGATATATAGATATTTTTGTTTTAAGAGGAGCTTGGCTTGGTGACGGTGGTAATCATCCAAATTCGCTTCTTAAAAATAATGGAGATGGAACTTTTACTGACGTAACAAAAAGTGCAGGGCTACTTTCCTTCCATCCTACTCAAACAGCTTCTTGGGCTGATGTAAATAATGATGGTTATTTAGATCTCTTCATTGGAAATGAGTCAAAAGAAAAGCAGTCACATCCTTGTGAGCTATATATAAACCAAAAAGACGGAAGTTTTATAGAAAAATCTTCAGACTATAACCTCTCTTCAATTGAAGGATTTATTAAAGGAGTTGTTTTTGGTGACATTAATAACGATAAGTGGCCAGATCTATATATCTCTGTTATGGGAGGAAAGAATTTATTATTCAAGAACAATTTTGGAAAATTTGAAAATATTTCTGAAACAGCAGGTGTTCAAGGACCTAATTTTAGTTTTCCCACTTGGTTTTGGGATATAAATAATGATGGGTTTAATGATATTCTTGTAGCTAGTTACGATACACGCAACTTACAAAATGTAGCTAGTGATTTTGTAAAAGAATTACAAGGAGAAAAAGTACTATCAGATAAATCTAAACTCTACATTAATAATGGTGATGAAACCTTTAGTGAACAGAGTAATACTT
>Ga0115565_10002235_pt1 | contig 15003 bp, 14 predicted proteins | sample COGITO_mtgs_1105_FD_87199 | JGI IMG/M metagenome (GOLD analysis project Ga0115565, IMG submission 87199) | Pelagic marine microbial communities from North Sea - COGITO_mtgs_110530 | ecosystem: Environmental > Aquatic > Marine > Epipelagic | place: Germany:Helgoland, sampling site Kabeltonne... | reverse complement strand
GAAGACTGGAAAGCACAATATAGAGTGATGGTCGATTTCTCTGAAGAAGAGCAAACATACTATGTTCCTTTTGATGTATTTAGTTCAAGTGCAAATCAAAACGTAATGACAGCAGAAGATTTAACAACATTAACGTTTACCTTCTTACCAACAGAGGCACAAACAACGGAGTTAGATTTAAAAATCTCTGATGTTCGTTTTACAAAAACAGCAGTAGAAGGACAAATCGTCAATAAGATCGAGAAGTTTAACAATGAGTTTATGGCATACCCTAACCCATCTCAAGGAAATGTAAACTTGTTATTATTCAGTGAAACAGACACAGAAGCTACTGTAACTTTATCAGATATTACTGGTAAAATTATTTACAAAGGCAAAGCTGCGTTAAACACTGGGAAAAATGAGTTAGATTTCAACTTTAAAGTAAAAACTGGGATAATGTTATTACAAGTAACTTCTCCAGAAACAGATTATGGAACAACAAAAGTTTTATTTAGATAGTATAGAAAATCAATAGTTTAAATAATTTTTAGGGGTATTAATTAGAACTATTGATCCCAAGAGAGCTGATGCAAATCGGCTCTCTTTTTTTGTGTTCAATTATTTTTTGAAATCAAAATTTATAAAGATTCAACAGTTTTATATTTTTTGATATTTATAATCGTTATTCCATCATAAGTATTTAGGAATCAATTAAAAACAAATTTGCTATATTTGGTATTCAACCAAAAAACTTTTTTATCATGGAAATGAATTTTTACATCTTTTTTTTAGCAGCAGTTGTGCCAATGTTTATTGGCTTTGTTTGGTATGGTCCTTTATTTGGTAAAGCATGGATGAACCAAATGGGTTTTACAGAAGAATCCTTAAAAGGTACTAATATGCTAAAAACCTTACTTATTTGTTATGTATTAAGTATTTTAATTGCTTTTGCCTTAATGCCAATGGTTATTCATCAAATGGGTGTATATTCTACTTTGGCAGGCGATGTTGGTTTTAACGAACAAACAGGAGAAGCGTATTCTTATTTCGAAAACTTTGTAGCAACGTATAGTGATCGATTTAGAACCTTTAAACATGGAGCTTTTCATGGAGTATTATTTGGGCTCTTTTTAATTTTACCTGTTATTGGAATTGTAGCTTTATTCGAAAAGAAATCTTTTAAATATGTAGCTATTAATGCTGGCTATTGGATTGTAACTTTAGCAATTATGGGTGGTATTATTTGCCAATGGGTATAAAGGATTTACAGTATCTTTTAAAACTAAAAATGCCGCTTTTAGCGGCATTTTTAGTTTTAAAAATTGGTTTAATAACCAATTTTTACACGAACTCTTTTCAAAACTTCATTAGCAACTAAAGTAGCTTTTTCTGCGCCAATTTTTAAAGCATTATCAATTTCATGTTTGTTTTCCATAAAATGATTGTAACGTTCTCTATTGGTGGCAAATTTCTCTAAAATTAACTCATACAAAGTTTGTTTTGCATGTCCATAACCATAATTTCCACCTTCGTAATTTGCTCTCATTTCAGCAATTTTATCATCAGAAGCTAATAATTTATAAAGGGCAAAAATAGTATCAGTATCCGGGTTTTTTGGTTCTTCTAAACCTTTGCTATCAGTTTTAATAGACATTACTTGTTTTCTTAGCTTTTTATCCGCTAAAAATATATTAATAATGTTACTTCTAGATTTACTCATTTTTTCGCCATCAATACCAGGTACTAATTTTGTTTTTTCTTGAATCTTAGCTTCTGGTGCAACTAAAGTTTTGCCAACAATGTTATTAAAACGATTGGCAACATCTCTAGTCATTTCTAAATGTTGTAATTGGTCTTTTCCTACAGGTACAATTTCTGCATCATACAATAAAATATCGGCAGCCATTAACATTGGGTAAGTAAATAAACCTGCATTTACATCTGCAAGTCTGTCTGCTTTGTCCTTAAAACCATGAGCTAAAGTTAATCTTTGATAAGGAAAAAAACAGCTTAAATACCACGTTAATTCTGTTACTTGAGGTATATCACTTTGTCTGTAAAATATAGTTTTGTTAATATCTAAACCACAAGCAAGCCAAGTAGCAGCAACACTATAAGTGTTTTCTCTTAATAAATCTCCATCTTTAATTTGCGTTAAAGAATGCATATCTGCAATAAATATAAAAGATTCATTTTTTGGGTTATTAGCCATTTCAATAGCAGGTAGAATAGCACCTAATAAATTACCCAAATGTGGCGTTCCTGTACTTTGTACTCCAGTTAAAATTCTTGACATTCAATTATATATTTAAAATCTTTTTTTGTTAAAAAATAATTTTAATCTAATTATAAAATAATTTAATTAGATCATAAAACTTTTATGGTGGACAAAAATAAGGTTTTGATTCAGAAAATCAATAAACAAAAGAATATTAGTACTTTTACAAATTATTACCAGATAAATAACTTTTTAATTTTAATGTTTTTTAAAAAATAAGTTTTCACTTCTTGAAATATATAAAAATTCCTTTCCTTTTAATTTGGCGCTTATGGTTCTACATTTTAATGTTTGTAACCATTATTTTATTATTACCACTTTTGTTTATTTTATCAGCTAAAGATACTTATTATGCTGCTTTTTGGAAAGTAGCACGTTTTTGGTCTAAAATTTTAGTTTATGGAATGGGTTTTAGTTTGAAAGTAACTAACGATCAAGAATTAAATAGAAGTAAAAGTTATATGTTTTGCGCAAATCATGCTTCTTTGATGGATGCTTTTGTGTTGATAGTGTTGAGCAAAAACCCAATTGTTTTTGTTGGTAAAAAAGAGTTTGTTAAAATTCCCATTTTTGGTTTTATTTATAAAAGAGTGGTTATTATGGTAGATAGAAGCAGCCAAGAAAGCAGAAAAAAAGTATACGAATTAGCTAAAGAAAAATTACAAAATGGTACAAGTATGGCAATTTTTCCTGAAGGATTAGTGCCTACAGAAGATGTTATTTTAGCACCTTTTAAAAACGGAGCTTTTAGTTTGGCTATAGAATTTGAAATACCAATTGTGCCACAAGTTTATTACGATTGTAAACGGTTGTTCTCTTGGGATTTTTTTAAAGGAAGTCCAGGTGTTTTTAGAATTCGTCAACATAAATTTATCGAAACAAAAGGTTTAAATTTAGAGGATGTAGAAAGTTTAAAACAGCAAACTTTTAATATTATTTATAATGATTTAGTGGCAGATTTTAAATATATGAAAGATACAAACAGACCCAATAATGAGCGAGAGTTTAAATCACCAATATAGTATAAAAGAAGAGAAATTAAATGTTATTTCTCATGGTTTGGGTTTAGTTTTAAGTGTGATAGCATTCCCTTTTTTAATTCTCAAATCTTTTAATTTTGATGGTTTTTTGAAACCAACTAGTTTTATAATTTATGGATTTAGTATGGTTATTTTGTATGCAGCATCTACATTTTACCATGCAGCAAAAAATCCGAAAAAAAGAAGAAAATTAAACATTTCTGATCACGCAGCTATTTATGTATTAATTGCGGGTAGTTATTCGCCTTTTTGTTTGGTAGGTTTAAATTCAGATTTAGGCTGGTATATGTTTTTGTTTGTGTGGATTTTTGCATTAACAGGCATCATTTTAAAACTCTTTTTTACAGGTAGGTTTGATAAATTATCTACAGCTATGTATTTATTAATGGGATGGCAAGTAATGTTTTTTATAAAACCATTAATGGAAAGTTTAGCTACAGAAGCTTTTTTTTATTTAGTTGCTGGAGGAATTTTTTATTCAGTAGGCGCTATTTTATATTCCATCAAAAAAATACCTTACAACCATTTTATATTTCACATTTTTGTTTTGTTAGGTAGTTTAAGTCATTTTATAGCAATCTATAACTTGTAAATTACCAGTTTTTAAAAGGATTTTTACTTATTTTAGAATTGTAATATTTTTCAATTCCTGTAACTTCTTTACCTAACCAAGATGGTTTTTCGAAAACTTCATTTTCAGAACTTAATTCTATTTCTGCAACAATTAAGCCTAAATTATCACCATAAAATTCATCAATTTCAAAAACAAGATGCTCGTTTTTTACCAAATATCGAGTTTTATCAATAATAGAAGGTTCACATAATAATAGAAGTTGTTCAGCTTCATTGGTGTCAATTTCTTTTTCCCATTCAAAACGAGTTGTCCCAGATTCGTTAGAGGGACCTTTTATAGTTAAAAAAGCAGTTTTATCTGAAACTCTAACTCTTACTGTACTGTTTTTTGCAGCACTTAAATAGCCTTGTTTTATTATTTTTTGTTGATAAGATGCTTTTTTAAAATCATCATTTTTCACCAAAAACTTTCTTTCAATTTCTAAATTCATAAAAATATGTCTATTTTTTGTACTAATATACTCGTTTTTATCGTTTGTCTACAATAATTAAATATATTTGAATATCTAAATAATTTCATGAAAAAATTTGTTTTTCTTTTCTCTTTATTTTTAAGTTCTCCCATATTTTCGCAAGTAAATTATAGTAATTCTTGGGAAGATTTTTACTCTTATAACAATGTAAAAGATTTTGTTAAAGCTGATCATATAATTTATGCATTGGTAGACAATGCTGTTTTTACATTTAACGAAACAACTTCTGAAACTGAAAAAATTTCATCAATTCAAGGTTTATCAGGGGAAACAACTTCCTCTATTTATTTTAATGATACTTTTAAAAGAGTAGTTATTGGTTACGAAAATGGTTTGGTAGAGGTGATTGATGAGGATGGTTCAATTACCATATCATCTGATATTGTAAATTTTAATCAAGCTGGGCAAAAAAGAATTAACCATATTTCTGCTTTTGAAAACACGCTTTATTTATCGACACCTTTTGCCATCGTTGAGTATGATATAGAAAATTTGGAATTTGGTGACACTTTTTTTATTGGTAATAGTTCTACATCACTAAATATTAATCAAACTTTAATTGTAGATAATATAATTTATGCTGTCACAGAAGATGGTGTTTTTAATGCAGATGTAACAAGCAATCTTTTAATCGATTTTAATAATTGGCAACAACAACTTAATGGAATTGATTTTAGCAAAATAGCTTTTTTTAATAATCAAATATATGTGGTTGATGGTAGCAGATTGCACGAATTGAAGAACGGAAATTTATCACAAATAAGAGATTTTTCTGAAATAATTTCAAGTTTAAATGCATCGAGTTCTCATTTAACTATCGCTCTAAATAAAAGTGCCGTAATTTTGGATGCTTTTAATAATCAATCGGCTTCTTTTACTTCAACTGTAGATTTTGATTTTACACTAACAAATGCTGTTTTTGAAAACAACAATGCATATTTAGCAACTAAAGAATTTGGAATTCTAAAAACAACCATTAATCAAGCTAACACCTATCAAGAAATTCACCCAGAGGGTCCGCTATCTAACGATGTTTTTTCAATTGAAGCAAAAAACAATAATCTTTGGGTAGTTTATGGAGGTTATAATATTACTTACGCTCCAATAGGAAATAGACGTGGATTTAGTCATTTTAATGGTGTAAATTGGGTAAATACAAAGTTTAATCCAGATTTTCCTGTTACAGATTTAAATGATATTGCTATAAATCCCAACAACGAAAATAATGTTTTTATCAGTTCTTTTGGAGCTACAACAGATATTAATAGCGTTGCAACAGGAGGTTTGTTAGAACTTGAAAATAATGAAATAAAAACATTTTACAATCATTTAAATAGTACTTTAGATGACTTGGAACCTACCTTGCCCAATTTTGTAACTGTAAGAGTTAGTGCACTTAAATATAGTAATCAAGGAGATTTATGGATTGCTAATATTAGTAGAAGGGAGGAACTAAAAAAATTACCACCTTCAGGTCAATGGAGTAGTTTTGATATCAGTTCTCTACAAACCGTTTTTGCATTTGGTTTAAGCGAAATTGCTATTGATAACAATAACACTATTTGGATAGGTACTAGAAGAAATGGAGTGTACGCTTTTAATGAAAACGGAAATAGAAAAAGAGCATTAATTGCCTCACCTAATCTTGGTGATTTGCCAGACACAGATGTACTTACAGTTGCAGCAGATAAGAGTAATAGAATATGGTTAGGAACTAGAAATGGCATGGTTGTTTTTAGAAATGCTTCCTCAATTTTCGATGCAGAAATCTTAAATGCACAACCCGTAATTATTGAGGAAAATGGAGTAGGAGAACGTTTGTTGGGAGATCAAAGAATCAACTCTATTTCTGTAGATGGTGCAGATAATAAATGGTTTGGTACAGATAATGGAGGTGCTTTATACACAAATCCTTCAGGACAAACAACCTTGGCAAATTTTAGCAAATCAAATTCGCCTTTACCATCTAACAGGATTTTAAAAATTAGGGTAGATGATACAAATGGAAAAGTTTATTTTGCTACAGACAATGGTATTGTTGCCTATAATAGTAATGTTTCGCCATTTGGAGAAAGTTTAGGAGAAGTTTACGGATATCCAAATCCGGCTTTAAGAAATCATGCAACAGTTACTATTGATGGTAGAAATGGAACTAATTTACCAAAAGGAACCAATGTTAAAATTTTAGATGTAGCAGGCAATTTGGTGTATGAAACCAATGTTGTGGAAGGCCAACAATTACAAGGTGGTAAAGTAGTGTGGAACAAAAAAAACTTGGCTGGTAGAAGTGTGGCATCTGGTGTTTACATCGTTTTATTAACCAATGATGATGGCTCAGAAACTGCTACAACAAAAATTGCAATTGTAAATTAATGGGCATTGTACATACCAAAGCAATTGTCTTAAGCTCGCTAAAATTTGGCGATACTAGTTTAATTGTAAAATGCTATACAGAAGAAGAAGGTGTAAAAAGTTACTTGATACGAGGTGTTTTAAAACCTAAAAAAACAGGAATCAAAGCAGCATATTTTCAGCCTTTAACACAGCTAAAAATTATTGCAAAACACAATACAAAAGGCACTTTAAATTCCATTAAAGAAGTGCAAGTAGTAAACCCTTACAAAACAATTCATACAGATATTGTTAAACAATCTGTCGTGTTTTTTTTATCAGAAATTTTAGCGAGCTCCATACAAGAAGAAGAACAAAATAAAACGCTTTACAGTTATTTAGAAACGGCATTTGTTTGGTTAGATGTGCATGATAAAATTGCGAATTTCCATTTGCTTTTTTTATTGAATTTAACAGGTTTTTTAGGCTTTTATCCTGATACTTCACAGAAAGATAAAATTGGATTTAATCTTTTAGAGGGTAATTTTTCTAATAATACTGCTGATAAAAATGTGCTTTTTAAAAACGATTTTCATCAATTTAAAAAGTTGTTAGGCATAAATTTTGATAGTATAGAAAATGTGTCTTATAGCAAAGACGAAAGGCAGTTGGTTTTGCAAATGATAATTGAGTATTTTAAGTTACATTTGGACAGTTTTAGAAAACCAAAATCGTTACAAGTTTTAGAAACCATTTTTAGTTGATGATGAAGAATTTAATTTTTGGATTTATTTTTTTAATAAGTGCCATTTCTTTTGCACAAAAAGTTAAAGTTTTAGATGAAGAAACAGGCAAAGGTGTTAAAAATGTTACTGTTTTTAATGAAGCAAATACTGTAAGTTTAACAACTGATAATGATGGGTTTACAGATATTTCGTCGATTAAAGAAAATGAACTTATTTTTTTTTCTCATTTATCTTACGCCGTTTATAAAATCAAAAAATCTTTATTGGTACAACAAGATTTTATAGTGTATTTAACAAAGGAATCTGAAGAGTTAGATGAAGTTGTTATTTCTTCTTTTAAAAGTGATGAAAAATCAAAGAGAATTGCAGAAGAAATAGCAGTTTTAAATAGGAAAGATATTCGAAAAATTTCTCCACAAACATCCGCAGATTTATTAGCAGCAATTCCAGGAATTAAAGTGCAAAAATCGCAATTTGGAGGAGGAAGTCCTGTAATTCGTGGAATGGAATCGAACAGAGTTTTGTTGGTGGTTGATGGTGTTAGAATGAACAATGCAATTTATAGAAAAGGGCATTTGCAAAACTCAATTACGTTATCGCCCAATTTGTTAGATAAAACTGAAGTTATTTTTGGACCATCGTCTGTAATTTATGGAAGTGATGCTTTAGGAGGCGTTATTCATTATTACACTAAAACGCCTTCATTATCGGAAGAAACAACTGTAAAAAGTGAATTATTTTCAAGATTTTCATCTGTTAATCAAGAAATAACAACTAATGTTTCAGCAGAGGTAAGCTTTAGTAATTGGGCTTCTTTTACAAGTATTTCATATTCAGATTTTGGAGATTTAAGAGCAGGTAAAAATAGAAATCATGGTTTTTCTGATTGGGGAAAAGTATTTTATTATTCAGAAAATGTGAATGGCAATTATGCAGAAAATCCTACTTTAAATTCAGATCCTAACTTATTAAGAAATACAGGATACAATCAAACTGATTTTTTGCAAAAGTTCTATGTTCCTTTATCAAAAAATACGGATTTAAAAATTAATTTACAATACTCTACATCTTCAGATATTCAACGTTTTGATCGTTTAAACGAATTAACAGATCTTACAGATGTTTCTTCTTTAAAATTTGCTGAATGGTATTATGGGCCTCAAAAAAGGTTGTTAATTTCATCGCAATTACTTGTCAACCCAAATAAAAATTGGTTAGAAAGTGGTGCAATTACAACTGCTTATCAAAATATACAAGAAAGTAGAATTCAACGTAAATTTGGTAGTTTAGATAGGTCTTATAGAGAAGAAACTGTAGATATATTTAGTATGAATGGCGATTTTTCTGTACCAATTACAGCAGATAAAACGCGCTTACTTTCTTATGGTTTTGAATTCGCATACAATAATATTGGTTCAAATTCTTATGGAAAAACGCTAGAAATTAATAATAACGAAATCGTCGGTTTTTCGAATAATTTTGCAGTGCAATCACGCTATCCAGATGGAGGAAGTGATTTTTTAACATCTGCAATTTATGTAGGTTACAGGCAAGATTTAAATGCAAAATCTACTTTAAATACTGGAATTAGATTTACAAATACCAATAAAAATGCTACTTGGATAGATGATTCTTTTTTAGATTTTGAATCTTTAACGTTAAGTAGAAATAATTCTGCAGTTACTGCAACTTTAGGTTACGTTTATAAGCCAAGCAGAAATTGGCAATTAAATAGTGTTTTATCCTCAGGTTTTAGATCGCCAAATATAGATGATATTGGTAGAATTCGCGAAAAATCGGGAGATGTTACTATTCCAAATATTATGGTAGATCCTGAGTTTGCTTACAATGCTGAAATAGGAATTTTAAAATATTTTAATAACAGAAAATTTCGATTTGGTGCAAATATGTATTACACCTTATTGGATAATTATATACAAAGAGATTTTGTGTACAATGCAGATGGAACTATAAAACAAGTTGAATTCGATGGAGAATTTGGGAATGCAGTTAACAATCAAAATAAAGGGAATGCGTACATTTTTGGATATACTTTAAATTATTTAGGAAAAATTTCTAACACTATAAATACTTCTGGTTTTATCACCTATACAAAAGGAAGAACCTATGATACTGAAGAACCTTTATCTTCTATTCCGCCTTTATTTGGTCAGTTCGAAATTAATTATACCAAAGACAAAATAGCATTAGGAGCAGTTTTTAGGTTTAATAATAAAAAAGATATTACAGATTTTAATTTTACAGAAGGTATAGATAATCACGATTTAACACCTATTGTGGATGTGAATGCAACCAATGATGTAAATAAGTTCTACGGAACCCCAAGTTGGATGACTTTTGGAGTAAATGGAAGTTATGAAGTTAGTAAAAGCTTTTCTGTACAAGCAAGATTAGATAATATTTTAGATGAACACTATATAGAATTTGCATCAGGAGTTGCTTCTCCAGGTAGAAATTTATCAGTTTCTTTAATGGCTGATTTTTGAAGTTATTAGCTAAATTTTATAGTATCAAAAATACTTTAACAAATTAAAAAACACACATTTTACCTATAACCTAAAACCTAAAACCTAAAATCTAAAACCAACTCAATCCAATTATTTCTTCCTTTTCCCTTCGTCAGTAAAATTATCATTTATTGTACGTTCTGTTTTTATAATACTTACAACAAGCGATAGCATTACTAAAACCATAGGTTCCCAAGTTAATTCGATAACAGAAAAATTGGCTAATAGCAAACCACCCAATAAAGAAAAACCACTGTACATTAAAAATGTTTGGTTAAAATTGGTGTTTGCAAAATCCCAAATGTCCTGATTTTGCATTGCTTTCGGAGTTCTATAACCATATAAAGAGTTTATTTTTTTTGGTGGAAATTTCCAAAAAATAACACTAATTAAAAATAATACTCCATTTGTTGTTAATACATATATAAAAGAACTCATTTTATTTTATTTTTTAAATATTTAACCACTAACCACTAACCACTAACCACTAACCACTAATTACTTCTTAACAGGTCTCATTAATCCTTCCTGTGCAAAAGACGCCACTAATTTACCATTTCTTGTAAAAATATTTCCTCTACACAAACCTCTTGCACCAAATGCATTTGGCGATTCTGCTGAAAAAAGCATCCAATCATCAAATTCAAAATCTCTAAAAAACCACATGGAATGATCTAAACTAGCAGTCATTGTATTTCCAAAATTGTAATCTTTTGCATTCGGATTAAAAGCGGCATTTAATACGTTATAATCAGAAATATACGTTAAAATTTGATGCTTTGTTCGTAAATCCATTGTTGGAATTTCACCTTTTAATTTAAACCAAACTTCCTCTTTTGCAGGTAAATTTTTTGGCTCTAAAGAATTTGGTACATGAACAGGTTTAAAATCGATAGGTCTTTCAATACTTAAAAAAGATTTAGTTCTTTTTGGTAAAAAATCACCAAATTTTTCGACCATTTCTTCCCAACTTAGTAATTCTTCAGGTTGTTTAATACCTTGTTTTATTTCAGTTTGATGTTCAAAACCATCCTCCTTTTTATGAAACGAAGCCGCCAAAATAAAAATTGTTCTTCCTTTTTGACTTGCAGTAACTCTTCTTGTTGAAAAACTACCACCATTTCTCATTTCTGCAACATCATATTCAATAGGCACAGTTAAATCTCCAGCTTCTAAAAAATAAGAATGTAAAGAATGTAAAAATCTATTTTCGGGAATAGTTCTATAAGCTGCATTTACTGCTTGTGCTAAAACTTGTCCGCCAAAAACTATTTTACTTCCAATAGTTACGCTTTCGCCAGAAAATTTATTTTTTTCTAAATTCGTTAAAGATAAAAGTTCAATAAGTTCTTTAGTGTTTTTCATTAGGGTTTATCGTTTTAAAAGGAAAATGTTGATGAAAAGGTGTAGGTTGTACACGTTGCAAAAATAGTTTTAAAATTTTGTTTGTAATGCTTTTTTTATGACGAAGATACATGGTTAAATCTTGAGGTTTTGCACCTACAGAACTCTTAATTTCGCTAGCTGTTCTTCCAAAATTAATGGTTTTTAATTTTTTATTGATGGCAATTTCAATATAATTATAGAGCATTTTTTGATAAATGGCGTATTCTCTATTTAATTGATAATCAATCCCTACAAAGTGTGCGTCCAAAGATTTTTGATTGATGATGCCAGACATAAAACCAACCATTTTGTCTTGTAGCCAATAGGTTTTTAAAATATAATTTTCGCCAAATTTTTCTTTAAAATCTTTATAAGTGCTTAAATTAAAATCGCCCAAATTAAAAGCAGCATTTGTAGCTACTTTTTTGTAGAGTTCAGTCATTTTTGGCAACTGATTCAGGATGTTTTCTGAGGTTACATTTTCAACTTTTATAAACGCACTTAGTTGAATTGCTTTTTTAGCTTTTACTCTAAATTTTGTTTTTAAAGCGGCTAAATAAGCATCAAAATCCTGCCAATTTTCATCTAAATGTAAAACCATATTAGGTTCTACAGAAAAAGGATGATAGTTGTAATCTTTTAATTCATCAGTAATAAAAAGTGACTCATTGATAAAGTCTTTTATAAGAAACGCGTCAATTTTTAAATTTTTATCAGCATTTACAAAATGGAGTATTGCTTTTGCCAATTCTTTAATCACATTTTTTTTATCGTTATTTTGTTTGATGAAAATTCCATGTTCTCCACTCACAAAAGTATTACCACAGATCAATAATTTTAAAGGTTTTTTATCAGGAAAAATATGCAGTTTACGAGCAATAGTTTTCAATTTAGTAGCTAAATCTTCAAAATTCTTATCAACAGAATTCAAATAAAAATCGATAATTTGTATAGATGCAAAAGTTTTTGGTTGCTTGTTTTTGTCGATTAAAACAATGTAAAAAAAAGTAATTTCTGGATGGTTTTTTTCGATAGAAACTAAAAAATCCTTATTAAAATAGTTGTTTTCTTTGCAATTAAGAACTTCCCAAATTGTATTGGGAATTTCATTTACAGCAGAAAAGAAAAGTGCGTTTTCGTTTTTTTTACAGAAATTCAAGGAATTGTTTTACCATTAATTAGTCTTGCAAAGTTCTTAAAAATAACTCGTTTTAAAAATTAAGATTGTAGTTATTAAAATTATAACGTTTCCTTAACAATTTTCTTTTAAGTTCCCTAAACTAAATCCTCTTAAAAATTATCTTTGCACTTATATTAAAACTTGACTTTTTTCAAGTAAACTTCAACAAATTAAAAATGAGAAAAATTATACTAGCCATTATAGGAGTTTTATTAATTATTGGTGCAATTTTTTTAGGGAATTATTTTATCGAGAATAATCAAAAACCTAAGCCAAAGTTTAAAAAAAGTATCAATACAGTTTTTGTAAATACTGTAAAAAATAAGGAAGTCCCAATTATTTTAACGGCGAATGGTAATTTGGTTGCTAAAAATAAAATTGATATTTTCTCTGAAGTTCAAGGTGTTTTAAATACTTCAAATAAAGCTTTTAAACCAGGAACATCTTACAATAAAGGAGAAATTTTGTTAAGTATTAACAGTGATGAATTTAGAGCTAGTTTAAAATCTCAAAAAAGTAATTTATTTAATTTAATGACAGCTGTTTTACCAGATTTACGATTAGATTTTTCGTCGGATTTTAATAAATGGGAAACCTATTTAAAAAGTTTCGATATTGAGAAATCAATCCCAGAATTACCGAGTTTTTCATCAGACAAAGAGAAATATTTTATTTCGGGTCGTGGAATTTTAACAGCGTATTACAATGTTAAAAATTTAGAAGTTCGTTTATCAAAACATTTAATAAGGGCACCTTTTTCGGGAGTTTTGATAGAGACTTTAGTTACTTCTGGAACTTTGGTGAGATCTGGTCAAAAATTAGGTGAATTTATAGATACAGATATTTACGAATTAGAAGTTTCGATTAATTCTGAATTTGCAGATTTGTTAAAAGTTGGTAATACTGTTGCTTTAAATAGTTTAAATAATTCTAAAGCTTATGAAGGAAAAGTGGTAAGAGTAAATGGTAGAATCGATCAAATTTCGCAAACTATAAATGCTTATATTCAAGTAAAACATCCAGATTTAAAAGAAGGTATGTTTTTAGAAGCCAAACTAAAAGCAAAATCCGAAAGTGATGCTTTAGAAATTTCAAGAAAATTATTGGTAAATAACAATGCAGTTTATACAGTTAAGAATGATAGTGTTTTAACATTGTCTAAAATAAAACCTGTTTATTTCGGTGAAGAAAATGTGGTTATAAAAGGCCTAGAAAATAATGATAAAATGTTAGCACAACCTATGCCAGGTGCTTTTGATGGAATGATTGTAAAGATTGGGAAACAAGATTGATTTAATTTTTACATCAAAAAAACTATGAAAAAAGAACAAGCCATAAAATTATTTGAACAAAAACAAGTAAGAACTCATTGGGATGAAAACCAAGAAGAATGGTTTTTTTCTATTATTGATGTTGTTGCTATTTTAACGGAAAGTCCAAGACCCAGAAAGTATTGGAGCGCTTTAAAATCTAAGTTAAAAAAGGAAGGAAGTGAACTGTCCCAAGATTTGGGACAGTTGAAAATGCAAGCTGAAGATGGTAAAACGCGAGTTACTGATGTTGCAAACACAGCACAATTATTTCGTTTAATTCAATGAATTCCAGCTCCGAAAGCAGAACCTTTTAAATTATGGATTGCAAAAGGAACCAAAGAACGTTTGGATGAAATAGAAAATCCCGAACTTGGTTTTGATATTAGTGAAATTTAAAAAAAAAGATAATTTATTAATAAGTGAATTCGTAGCATTTTTTAAAATTTAAGAAACAAATACTAAAAGCTGAAATAATTTCAGTTTAGGTAAATTCAGCATACAATGAGAAAAATTATTAGCTATTTTATTAAATATTCTGTTGCAGTAAATGTGGTTATTATTGCATTTTTAGCTTTTGGTACTGTAGGTGCTTTAAGTATGAAATCTTCCTTTTTTCCTTTGGTAGATTCGCAACTAATTAGAATTAATTTAGTGTATCCAGGAGCTTCACCAGCAGAAATGGAAGAAGGTGTCGTACTAAAAATAGAAGACAATTTAAAGGGTATTGTTGGTGTAGAAAGAGTAACCTCTGTTTCTCAAGAAAATTCGGCTGCTGTAAGTATAGAAGTTGAAAAAGGTAAAAATATAGATGTTGTTTTATCGGATGTAAAAAACGCTGTAGATAGAGTACCTTCTTTTCCTAGTGGCATGGAACCTCCAGTAATTGCAAAAGTAGAAAGTATAAGATCAACCATTAGTTTTACATTAAGTGGAGAAAATGTTTCGCTAAAATCTTTAAAACAATATGCTAGAAATGTAGAAAATGATATTCGTGGAATTGAGGGCATGTCTCAAGTTGCACTCTCTGGTTTTCCTGATGAAGAAATAGAAACTGCTGTTCGTGAAAATGATTTACGAGCATATAATTGATCATTTACAGAAGTTGCAAATGCT
>Ga0115565_10002234_pt1 | contig 15010 bp, 13 predicted proteins | sample COGITO_mtgs_1105_FD_87199 | JGI IMG/M metagenome (GOLD analysis project Ga0115565, IMG submission 87199) | Pelagic marine microbial communities from North Sea - COGITO_mtgs_110530 | ecosystem: Environmental > Aquatic > Marine > Epipelagic | place: Germany:Helgoland, sampling site Kabeltonne... | reverse complement strand
TTTTCACCACCACATATCGCGGCGTAATGACCAAGGTCGGCAGTCATGTTTGAGTATCCGCCAGATACGGTTGAGTACATTCCGTATGTGAGATTCGACTTGCCACCCGCGATAGATGAGTGGTGACCGATCGCTTTATTTTTCTCACCACCACCGACATGGGTATATGCACCACCATCAGTCAGATTACCGGCAACATTGCTCATACCTCCGCCGACAGTGGAATAATCGCCACCGGCCTCATTTGTCGATCCACCCGCAATAACTGAACTGACACCCGTTGATTCGTCGATACCAGCCACATTATTATCACCGCCACCAACATGAGCATTGGCTGACCGTGTAACATTACTTGTGCCGCCGCCGATGCTTGAACTACTACCGGATGCTGTATTGTTGGATCCAAACGCGGTAGAAAATATACCTCGGTTAGAATCATCCCACTGCGTAGATGAGACTACGCCTGCGCGGAATGCACTTTTCGACATGTCAAACATCATTCTAGATCCTACACCTTCGGTGCTTTGAGCTGGTGTCGAAAAGTTTGCTAATATGTCGTAACCAGCAGCGGACGGGTCAGGACATATCGTTACAGAACTATCGGCCTCAGTTATATAGTGCCAAAATTCATCATAGCCGACCGCACCGGTGTACCTATAAAAGTCTATCGTGAATGGCCCACCAGTTGGAGCACCCTGGGGGAATTCAACATAGTGGTTCTCACCATCAACAACCCACGTCGTACCATCGTACGGAATGGTTCCACCACTATTATACCGCAGCTCATATTTGTACAATCCATCAAGCTTTGCATCGTCGCCGAACGACGATGGTATGATGTTAGTAAAGCTGCCTGTCGGTGCTGGTCCACCGGGTCCTGCTCAAATTTCAACAAGGATCCTGCAACAGGTGATAGCAGCATAGAAATTAGCTCCACAGGAGCACCACTAATAGGGCCGCTGTTCGCGACAAGGGCTGGATTGGGTACTGACGGTATATCGTCATAATTTTGCTATATTTGGCTCGGCTTGACAGGTACGCGGTCACCAGCAGTGCCGCGAGTCTGCATCATATTTGAGCGTACCCACGAATATGATGCAGACTCTATATGAATACGCGGCTCAACTTGCAGATTATCAGTTTTTGATAGTGCCATAGTAACGCCTTATCATAAATGCAACGCTGGTGCTGTAACCTTCTAGATATAGTCAGTATGCAAAATGTCAGTAGCAAAATCTGTAAGATAAATCTCGCGGTAAATGCGACCTACCACACGCGGCAAAGCTCAGCCTGGTTCGGGCGGAATTTGAGATGAAGAAAACCCTCACGATGTGCAGGTTTGATCAATTGGGTGTGCATGCGCGGAAAAAATTGCACATGTCTCCACGTATTACTTAAACGCGCAAGCCAGCCGGTTGCAACGTTGTATGTGAGGTAATTAGTGGTAGTAATATAAAAACGCAAGACCCATAGTGTGTGATACCCAGACATCGCGTGTAATCCCGCAACACCAGACGCCGCAAAATGCTAACCTTAACTCGCTAGTAACTATTAAAAAGCTAGAAAATAGCAGCATCAGTGTTGTTGGAATGCGAAAACTTTATGAGATGCTAAACGATATTACTATGCGAATATCCGCGTACAACATAATAATTGGTATGACTCTCAACGAGCTAATCGAAAGTGGGGGTGGTGTGGATGCTCATTAGTGATGCATAGCCCACCATGTAGCGATATAGTGTACATAATTATGATACCTCAACATTCATTTTTTGTTGTTAAAAATGAATCAAATAATCTACTTATATCCGCTACCAGTGTAATTGCACTCGTAGCATTTGATTATAATGGCCAGCTGTACCGAAAATGCCGGTAGATTTATAACCCTTGTGGATATGATTAACGAAATGTCTGTCAGATATGGTGACATAGCATACGTACCTAACAAAGTCGCAAGTGCGCTTAAAACGCTAGTATTGGCACTTCAAACGTATTGGGGTGTGCTCGAGACTAAGCTTGCTAAGCGGCGCAAAATGGTGAATTCCGACATTAGATCTTGCGCGGTAACGATGAGTTTCGTGATAAGATCACCGACGGGAGCCCGCGCAGAAATGCCAGAACTTGTCGATGCGTACGATCAGCTCCAGTCCAAATACGTTGGACTGGTGTGCGAATACACACTCGAGATGAAAGACTGTTGTGAGAAGGCGATTCTGCTAGATAAACATATGGCAGCGACGAATGCGAAGATCAGTGTATTTACTGAGACCGCACACACACTAATCAGCCTTATTACTAGGGACGATTATGTCGAGAATCAGGGACCTGTTGAGGAGCTTGATGACGGGCTTGTCATCATGTCCTCTGCGGCGGACGACCTCACGGATGCATCCAATCGTGCACTTAAAAGACTTGCACATGTTACTGACGCGATTGACACTCAGCTCGGTAGTATTGGACCTGACGAAGATCGTGTATTGAGTGTAATCTCTCGGACGTTGTCAGCTTTCGAACTTCTCGTCACGTCGATCGACGGGCTGATAAAAACGCTCAAGGGTGAATTTCGCGAACATGGTATTGTTCACTTGGTATCACAATCGCGAGTTGAACTTATCATGGCCAACGCTAAACTAGCTAGGATGGACAAGTTGATACATCACCTTTACGAACTGGAGCCTGCCGTTGATGCGATTCTGGCACTCAGCCAAGATATTATCAGCAGACGTTAAATGCAATATTGTTTTTTGTAGTACACGCCACCACGCGACGAAAAATTAAATTTAACACTACCAGTGTTGTGTGGTCGGCATATTATTGGTTCGCCTTCTTAACTGCGCTATCATGCTTCTTCGATGACAAATGTTTTGCACCCCAGGCAAGACGAAGACTTTGCCGACAAATCTCACAATATAATTTTCCGACATTTTCTGGATCGGGTATCAGTGTATTTTCAACCATCACTGCGCCATTATTTTCACCTGGACCGGACGGCAACATCACATTATTATACGCCTGCGCGGAATTACTTACCCTGCTACAGGAAGGCATTACCTCAATCTCAAGCGCGCGCTCAACACGTACCTTAAGAGCGTCGACATGGGAGACCAAGAATACAAGTTTCGGTCCCGACGGCGATGCTGCGAGCGATTCAAGCGCGACAGCGATAGATTCTAAGTAATCCTCGTCGCATGAACCGAAGCCCTCGTCTACCACAAACGCGTCTGGTCTGGGACTGGCGGATAATCTCCAAATCGCGAGTCTTGCAGCCAAGCTCAGCACAAATTTCTGATATCCACTGCCGAGCGATGCTGGTAGTGTTGGCGCCTTGGCGGTCCAAGCCGTCACGGTAACATCATATTTTTTGGTAATTGTCGCTGAGAACTGCGCACCGAGCTCTCGCAGCGCAGCGTTGATCTCTCGTCCAAGTGCGGCCCGCCCCCGCTCGAGCAGAGCATCGGCGATTCCCCCGCTAGGTCGCAGCACGGCTCGATATGCCCGCATGGCACCTTGCCGTCTTGATGCGATATCATGGGCTAAGCTTCTCGCCTCTTCACGATTGAGATCTTCGGTTAATCTTGCAATCTCACGTACCATATGATGCTCACGCTCTTGCATAGATCGCGACTGTTTGTGTAGCTCTGCGGCAGTATTAGCGAATTCCGATACTCGTTCCGTCGCGGCAGATACGCGCTCCGATGATGCTGCTGCGCGTGCTGTAGTCTCGGTACATTCGGTGTTTAACTCGGCAACCCGCGCATTAGATTTTAGCGTTTGCTTCCACCAATGTAGGTCACTTACCATTTGCGCGCGCTGTTCGCGGCATTTTTTCATAGCAAATTCGGCGCTGTTCAGTATTTTTTCGGCGTCGATCCGCGCTGCGGCTACTTGGCTGGCATTCTCGCATGTTTGCTTCATCTTCATGTACTGCTCCTCTGCAAGTTTTAGATTCTCACCAGCAACAACCACAGACTGCTTAGCGTTATTTGCCTCAGATGACGCCGCATTCTCGTAAATAATCTTTGCTGCATCACATGAGACCGTCCACATTTTGAGTCGTCGCTTATAGCGCTCAACGCTCTCAGAATCTTTCATTTCCCAATAATTTGCGATCTCAATAATCGTGATCGCGCTATCTGTGTCAGTAGCGAGCTGAGATGCTATTTTTGCGGAATCAAGCAGTTTAATCTCACTCCTAACGGTATCTGCACGGAACATATTTGCGGCATGTTTCGACAACTCAACCTCATATAATGCCCATTCAGAGTGAGTGTATGCGGCCCAGTAGTTATCGGTCTCGAGTACGGATACCGCGTTCGAAATATCTACCGCAGATTGTTGGATCGCTAGTTTTGCATAGTCTTGAGCAATCGCAAGTGTGTCTTGCGCGGTTTTAAGATTTTCTCTGGCGTGGCTTAATGCTTGCTGTGCGGTGTGGTATTCAACCGCAAGCGCGCGCTGATATGCCACATCCGCGGATGTCGCGCGAGTCTTTGCGGCCGCGCAAGCATCATCATTGAGTATACTTCCGGCATGCTTACACCCACTACACCCACTAACTGGCCGCAGCAACTTACCTATTGTCACGACGTGAGATGATGCTGCGGCCCATCCCTGCGCAGTTTCAAGCTGCAGTTTGGCCGCGCTAACACTCTCCATCGATTTGGTCTCCGGCGGAAATTTCTTTGAAGCCGCAACAGAAGCGGGTCCGAGCGATACTAGATTGTACTTGCATTTATCCCTCGCGTCGGTCAGTGTCGCGACATCTGCCGAAGCATTTTCTACCGATGTTGTATTGGGTTTGCCCGCAGTTGATTCTTTTAGCTGGTTGAGTAGAGTTTTATTGGCGCACTGCTGGGCGGCCCTACACTGGTCCACCGTATGGGATTTTACAATATTCAGTGCGACCTGCACTGCAGCTTCGATTGGCTTTTCACCCTTAACCTCACCGTATCTTGTATGTGGCACCCCGGATGGTTTGGCGCACCGCGGCTGTAACGGTGCGGTGTTTGAAGTACTAGATAGTCGCCGGAGCTCAGACGACAAACTATCGTACCGGGATTTGTCCCACCGAGATGCTAGTTCCCTGTCAATAGCGACTCCAGACAGTTTCTTCATCGTATCGATTGCTGCAGTTAGTTGCGCCGCGGATGGTCTCGGACCCAGGCGACATCCATTCACTGATACTGATTGCCCCGGTAGTGTGCCGGTTGGTACACAAGTAGGTGCAACTGGTTGTGGCTCGAAGTCCCGAGTAGCATCAAACGGTTCGGCATTTTGGAGTGCGGATAGGCGCGTAGCTGCGAGTTTTACTGCCGCTGTCGCGTCCGTAAATGCCGCCGTAGCTGCCCGCTCAGGTATTTTATCAGCAATTGCCACCATCTCAGCTTCAACCGCAACATCCATGTTAAGTTTAGCTTTTTTACAATCATCATCTAAGCGCGCTATTGTACTGGCGGTAACATCGCACTGCTGCGGCACTTCACGTGGAAATGTACTTGACGGTTGGACATCCTTCTCGATTTTTGTGAGTGGGTTAAGCAGTTTGTGTAGCGCATCGATGTGATATCGCACATCATCGTCGGGTATTGTGATTTTTCTACCAGCTGCGGCGGTCTTCGCAGCTGACAAGGCGAGCTGTATAGATTTATCCTCACCGAGACATATACCCAATTCTTGATTCGCCACTGATGCGTCTGCCTGCGCATCGGCAGCCTGCTTTCGCAACTTCGTTGCGAATTCACAAAGATCTTCTAGATCACCCTCATTCTCGACAATCGTATCCTCGATTTCGGTTGTTGTCTCGCCCCGGAACTGGGATGCCAGCACCTTCACCTCACTTCCAAGCTCAGTAAATTCCCTTGAGACGGATTTTTCTAACGCTTCGAATGACCCGAGTGCCATGGCATTCGCAACTAACCTCTTCCTAGTTGCTGGGTTCGTGCCTATGAAACCACCAGATTCACCACCCTGCAGCTGAAAGCTGCTAGCAAGTGCATTAGTAGCACCACCAAGCACCTCGGCGATCGCCGCAACTGTCTCGGTTGTGCCGCCGCGCGTACGATCCTCACCGTCATACTCAAACCGGTATTGTGATCCGGATTTATCATGTTTGCCGGCAAACATACCCTTAATAATCTTGCCGCGCTTACCATCAAGCTCGAATTCAAGTGTGAGTTTACACGCACCTGCACCGCGGTGAATAATGTCTTTCTTCGATGGTGCTCGGGGGTATTCCTCATAAAGCGCAAATAGTAATGTTTCGATCAGCGATGATTTACCCGTGTGGTTTGGTGCAACGATGCCGGATACGCAACCTTCGAGCGCGGTAAAGTCGACCACGTTGGCCGGTCCGAATGCATACATATTATCAAATTCCATGCGAATAATGCGAAATTTACCACCCGATGTAAGATCACTTGGTTCAACCCACCTTTCGTCGTGAAGCTCAAGTACATCATCGAGATATGGGTTATCAAATAACAGATCCTGTATGATTTCCTGGTGGGATGCCAGCGTGCGAGATGCGGCTTGCGCTGCTACGAGCGCCTCACGATCAGTACCTTCGTCGGTTTTTGCATCAGCAACATCACCCACATCCTCATTGCGCATGCGTGGTCGAACCCGCACGGCTCTCGGTTTCATTGAAAATTTAACCTCATAATGTGCAACGATTTCGGCAACGAGGGACCGCGGAGCTGTTTCTGCATACATTACTTCCCAATACAGTGGTGTTGACTGGAGTGGCATTGTTGTTACATCAACACCATTTGCATCAACTTCAACACGAACAAACCCGCGGTTATTCTTGATATTGATACCCGTCGCCACCGGAACAGCTGTGCGGTACGGTGCACACTCAGTACTGCTTGTTAAGTCCCAGAGAAGGTATCCATGTCCGTGGTGATGTTCGCCAATATTTTGCTGAACTAAACTGCCACAGTAAGCCGCCCGGGGTGATATTTTTTGACGGAGGTGTATGTGACCACCCATAGTCAAGTCATATCGGTCAAAACTAGCCTTTGACAATTTAAATTCGCGGAGCTGTGTGCCATTCGGTAGAAGTGTGCCATTTACCTCCTCATGAAACAAGCAAATACGCGGAGCCGTTGGTACATCAAGCTCATCAATAAGCTTCTGCTCCTCTTCGGCGGTCGGCACTCGCCCATCTGTCGCGACTACGGTCCACACCATGCCATGTGCAAAATACACACCAGAATCCCTCCAGTATGTGAGGATAGGTGGCTGGAGCGCCTGGTGGTCCGCAATAAGTGGCGTCAATAAATCGAGCGACCCTGGGGTGAGGCAGTTCGTGTCGTGGTTGCCAGTAATAAGGATCACTGGCGCGATCTTAGCTAGCGCCGCAAAGAACGCAGCAACATCAGTGAGGTTGTGAGGGGATGCACGCATTTTATTGTCAAACACATCGCCGGCAACTACAATCAAGTCTATGTTTCGCGTTCGGAGATCCACGTATAGCGCTTCGAATACTTCGGCATATTCGGCACGTCTACGGTCCTGAATGTGGATATCTGCGAGGTGGGCAATTCGCTGCATTGTATTAATTATATAACCATCATTATCCGTTCAAATACGGAAATACAGATACTTTTGACATACCAGAAAATAAAAACATACCCAATACATCCCAACTACGTGGTACCGGTATACTGATACACGATCGATTCTTTTACGTACTCGCTTATACACCCAAGCTGCCCGTTCGCATGCGACACCGCGGCGAATTGCGCAATTCGATATTATTTCGCAGCTCCGCGATGAGGATCATGTCCTACTCATGCTGAACCTTAAGCATTTCACACCCATTCGGTGGTTTATGTGTAATGTGAAGATTCACCAGCGCGAATTCATAGAGAGCTCCCAATAATAATAATAGTGCATACACCAGTAGCGCCGGCACGACAAATTTGTTCGTAGTTACCATAATTTATAATGCCAATCAACCGCATTCAATTTTCGACAAAAAAGTTCGGTGGCGATGTATGAATTACCGAAGAAATTGAATATTTCTTTATGTGTATGTTGCCACGGATGTTCGAACGCTTGGTTAGATGCGCACGGGATGGTATAAATATGGATTCGAAGAAGCTGCCGACACACGCTCACCTACCGCGAGTGCTACTGATATCTTTGCAGTTTAATAATAAAAACGCCACACACGCAGTACACGAACATGTTACGCCGCGACGGCCACACATCAACTAACAGGATCGTGAAGCGACACGCCATGTCAAACACGACCCACACGCTCTACTTGGCGATCATCGCCGTGCTCGTCATCGTCATCGTCTACGCGGGAGCCCGGGCGAACCGGATGATGCGCGAGGTTGAGGATCGGTTCGGATGCCGAACCGATATGCGCGCCTCCGTCCCCCGGCCCGAGCCCCTGCGGAAAATCTCGGTGGGGGACCTCCTGCGGGAGCGGACATTTGCGGAGTACCGCGAAGAGGTCGACGGCCTCGTTGAACGGGCCCTCGACCTCGGGGAGTTCGGGAAAAAGAGCAAGCTCTCGGACGCCTGCGCCCACGCCCTCCGAGGCGGGAAGCGCCTGCGCCCCATCATCATCATGGAGGTCGCCCGGGCCGCGACTCTCGTGCGCCACGAGGCGGTGCAGGACACGGATCCACCCGTCGACGTCGTGGACCCAGCCGACGCGGCCCTCTTCATCGAGTACCTTCACACCGCCTCCCTGGTGATCGACGACCTCCCGGCATTAGACGACGACGACGAGCGCCGAGGGAAGGCCGCGGTGCACGTGAAGGCCAACCCCGCGATCGCACAGATGGCGGCCCTTTCCCTCGTCTCGGCGGCCTTCCAGGATGTCACCCGCCAGATCGACTGGATCCGCGATAACTGCCCCGAGTTCAAGAACGTCGACCGCATCGGGACGCGGCTGTGCCACGACGTGGGCCAGGCGCTTGGGGCATTCGGCGCCGCCGGGGGGCAGTTCATGGACTCCTCTCTCTCACCCGACGAGCTCTTCGCAGAGTACGGGGATGGTGCCGTCCTCGAGATAATGCAGCTGAAGACCGCGACCTTCTTCGAGCTCTCTTTCCTCACGGGGTGGCTGATCTCGGGGGGCTCCACGGAGGGGGGCGTGGATGTCCAGCGCGCCGGACGGCACTTCGGCGCGGCCTTTCAGATCGCCGACGACATCGGTGACATGACCCAGGACGCCGAGCGGCGCACCGCGGGGAAGCCCGGGTGGAACTTTGCGAACGAGTACGGCAAAGAAGAGGCCACCCGGGCTGTGACCCAGAACCTCAATGCCTGCCGCATCCTCCTCGAGGAGAAAAAGCTTTACACCCCCCTCTGGCAGGAGATATACGAGAAGGTCTGGGGCATGACGCAGGCGTAGGGCCCGCGCGTAGCTTTCGACCAGACCCATCCGGCTCGTCCTCATTCTCGCACTCTGTCATACTTAGCTCGGTTGACAGTTCTGCCAGCTTAGCGCTAAGTGCCGCAATTTGTCCATGTAGTGATAACACCTGAGCAGTGAGCTCCGCAATTTCGTTAATCTCTGACATACTTATACGGTACGCTGTGCGATTATTCAAATATGGATCTCAACTATTCGATCGAATAGTTGAGATGTTGGATATAATCGCACAATATCGATCGCGCTGATCGATGTGATGAGAGTTACCGTGACTGTCACAATTATCCGCGATCACAATCCGCACGAGCATTGCAACATCAGTGTTCGATAACGATGTTTTACGGTTATTGCGCCGAGCAGAATTGCCATATTACCTACGATATTGAAAGTGGCCGTCCTTGGTACCGCGACTGTCATGTACGTAAACCCGAATAACACGCTAATGGTGAGAGCTGGTAGTGCGATTCTACACAAATTAATATTCTACACGTTCGGATAAGGTTATCCGACATTGGTGTGGGTTCAAGTGTTTTTGGTAGCATATTCCAATTTAAATTGGGATTCAAACTCGGTGGAAAAGAGAGTGTGTGGAGCGTTTATATTTCAAACACCGACATGTCGGACAAATCATCCGTGATAGGCTTAGTTTGCCTGCGATACATTGTCATCTTCACCATCGCTATGCAACACGCAACTGTCGAGATACTAGCAAGTACTATCTCATCAATTGGATTAATCGTACTGGTGGCTTTCATGATTAATAGTATTGCGGTAACTATTATGCTGGAGCTCGCGAATAACACCATCAGTATGGAAATGTCTTTATCTTGCATAGTGATGTGAATTGGTGATGATGCAATCACTATTATCCAAACACAGATTACGGCAATGCATATCTGTATGACATACTCATGTGCAAACCGGATACATACTAATAATGCGATGTTGACGGCGGATTGGTGTGCAGCAACAGCTGCGGTCCCTACGATATATGTGTTAGTCGATAGCAGAATAAATGCGATCGATACATCAGCGGCTACTAGCAACATATCACTCATAATCATACCGATGATGAGCGTGAAAGTCGCGATATTAAATAAGACATATAAACACTTCGTGCGTGTTAGTGCGGGTTTGCACCATTCGGGGATAGTATTATGTATCATAGTATACCTATATCTTAGTGGGGTTCAAATATTGCAACTTTTGCAAACTCTACACAACAACCGCGGGCATTATGCCCAAATATACATCATCAACATTGTATTGTATGATCAGATCGGATAGAAGTATATATAATACAACATTAACGGCAAGGCCAACTGTGTTTAGTAGCACATTAACAAGTATTGACACATCTGCGGCCATATATATCAAAATTGTATATGCAAATGCGAATCCATAGTGTGAAATCAATGTTTGATAGAACCGCCTTGTACTTTTGTGTACTGATTTCGAGAGTGTGTGTGCTGATGCAACAAGTGCCAGCCACAATACTACAATAAGCTGCTTTTCTGGAATATGTATTCCAGATGCACCGCACGATAACGCTACGATGTAATTCCCAATGATCGGAATTGTCGTTGCTTGCATGTTATGTGATGGTAGCTTAACCCAGTACATGAAATACACCGACAGAGTGAATGGTATGAAATGCCACAGAGGTAATTGTGCGATGATTAATATACTAAACGTAGTGTGGCTGACCAAGTTAATCATGTGCTCATTAGTGTCTGCCATTGTGCGGTACTAACATGTATATACACCATATTAGGTACTCTAATTTTAAATTGATAATGAAAAATATGTGAGGATGTACCCAACACTACAATGTGGTAGCTGGATATACTATCGCCGGTCTCAAATTAACCGCGACTACTATGAGCATCACCACCATTACTTGCAGCGATAACGCTGTTTATGGAAACTAGCCTAAGTACATCACTGATCCATATATTACCACGCGCAACCCATCACACTCACGAGTGTGCATTTAATATTAATATTGTGTAGGTATTCTCGTCACAACCATTGGTATTTACATATTTAAAACTTATCAACCCTACCGGTTTTATATTTTTTGTTACGGGATTTCTGCATATCTCTTAATGATAATTCTGAGAATGTTTTAGGTGTTTTTTTCGATATCCGTTTTGTGGGCCTATATATATCTGACTTATATTTATACCCAACCTCGCCCCGTTGATTTCTCCACTCCTCTTTATACCATCGACTAAGTCCATCTTGCGTTTTCTTTCCAATGTATGGTGTTACACCATCACCATATTTTTTCTTAAATGCTTTTTTATATTGGGAAACGATCATCCCGCTACGATATGCTGAATGAACGGGGTTCTGCTTATATATCCTTTTTTTGACTCTGTTATATAATTTACTATCAGCTGGAGTACCCATTGTGATATATTAGTAATAATTTTTAAATAACCTTGCCAATTATGATTTGCCCCATAGAACGTATATAATGAATAACATTATTATCATCCCGGTTACGATTGCTGGGATTGCTATTCACATTTTGGTCGTATATTGATCATGATCTAGTAATTCACTTGCCTTTCTTAGTAATGGTTAAATGTGTAATGTACGATTTTAGAGTATGTCATCATTGATTCGCATCCATGATATAATTGACCGTATGAGACCACCCAAGTTTTCCGTTATTATGATGTTGGTATGCAACGCATTAACATCATATGATACATTCTAATCTTTTGGGTGTTACATATCCGCTGATATGGGGAAGTGAAATCGAGATCTGCTGAATTTATATGGACCGAGGAATATAGTGTAGCTCAAAGAGCCGTTCGAGTCGTGGAACTTACCACTATCGAGTTGCAAATCTTGAATATCACGGGAATTATTTAATGCATAAACACTTTCATCGCCGAATTTGACAGTGTTAATTTATGCTTTGATTGAATACATTTTATAGTTAATTATTATCACCTGCACCATTTGGTGGTGTATCATATAAATCGTCTCATCGTCTTGCGTGAATTTCCCACCACATTCTAAATATCTGCTACATGTTGTATACTATTTTTAATATACGGTACGACGCAGTCTGTATTTTTATTGATTATTCATATGCCCTATCTACCGGGGTTTTATAATATGATAGAACACATTAAATATGGTTGACGTATATTAGCGAATGATGTTGAGTTTCGAATTTAGCAAAAAATGCCGGAAGAACTCTCTGTTCTTCAATCATCATCGTCCATACTAATGGTATATACCACCGTCGACAATGTTATTGCACTTGTCAGCGACAATACAACCATCACCATTGGCGGTGATAGCGATATTAATATCGATAACATACCAGCAAATCCGAATATTGCCGCGGAATTGCAATCGCTACATATATCACCATCGTACTTATAAATCATATATGTAACGATTGTCCGTAAAAATATACACACAGCTGCGACGAGTTCTAGAACAGCAACAATATCCATACAATGTGATGCGGTTTTTAAATTACTGTATGCGACCGCAGATGCGATAATGCTCAGACCAACAATAACAGCGACTATGATATATTCGCGCACCACTGGCTGCATATATATTAATACCGGATATAGCACCGAGACCGTTACGGCACCGTGCCACTGTGCTATTTTATACGCAACAACTACTAGTGAGATATATAGGCATATCGATATAGTCGACACTGCACACCAGTATTTTTTGATATTCTCCGCAGTTGTTGATGTTGGATCTATAACCATATTACGGCGTTGGGGTATTGATATTGCAAGGTATATGTCCAGTTGTGTTGCTAATGTGAGAAGCGCGATCGTGCAAAGTATACACCCAATTACCATGCATGCATTTGGCAAAACTGTATATATGGTGAAATCGAATATGACAATGCATAAGTAGAGTGGTGCGTAATGTGAACCACTATCTATGCCCAACATAGTACCCTGATCAGAAGAACTACGTACATAACCATACACATCCATATCACAGAAATTAGTAATTTCTGCGATACGCCGATGATGTTCATCGAAGCCGCGATAGCAATATTAAACATAGTTGCGGCTATAAATACAATACATATCCCGAGGGATAATTCGACGACCGTAATGATCGGCAATGTAATAATCCACATTGGCGCGGTACTAGTGCATAGTGTGTCTGCCACATATGTTGATAAAACAATTATCAAAAATAATACACTGCTCGTATTAACAATGTTATTGCGCATTATTGCTATACCTCTGCGAGCTCTATATCAGGATTATGATCAATCTGGCTGGAGCTAGTTGTTGTTACGTGCAGTGCAAGTCTCGATAGTGATGACATTATTATACATACCTGCGACATCACAAGCACGAGTGCAACTGATGGTATGGTAAATATTAATATACCCATGGCAATGTTGAATGCCGTTAGCGATATAAATCCCGCAACCCAGCATAGTGCAGGGTCGATCATTGTTGATTCGGATGTGAGAATTAGCGCAATTAAAGCGGCTGTCCAGATACCGATGCCAATAAATTTATTGGCGACAATTGTGATAACCAAACCGACCATTATGAACAGTACACTCGCCACTATACCCATATATGACTGACTTGGTGGGAAATCGGCAACGTGCTCAGATTCAATCTCGCATATCGCAGTGTCTTCCGTGACGTTATTCTTATCAATCTTAGGATCACCCACAACTTCGCCATCATGCTCGTTATTGGTCGATAAAAGACCACCTAATACCATGTACCATGATGCTTGCTCTACGTGTGGTTCTGACATTTTATACAATACTTACCATCATTCCAATAATTGGAATGATGGTACAAATATATATTGTAAATAGATACTAACAATGAATTACGGATTTACTATATTGATGAACCTCGCACCGGTTATCATTATTATAATGTTATTTGCCTGGCTATATTCGAAATTTGGATCAATATTTGATGGAATTGGATCAATATTTAAGGGAATATTTAGTGGACTGGGCAGTCTTGGTAGAGGTATAACTGATTTGATACCAGGTGGTAGCGGTCATAATAAGCATAAGGTTTCCCATGGATAGCCTGTTCCCGGATGGTGTAATAAAATGATTAGTAAAAGTCTTTTGATTAAGAGGAATATTGGATATAAATCATAAATACGCCCACACACTCATCTGCGAGGTTTAATCGGGAATTAAACCCTGAGCAGATAGTCATGAAAATACTACGGATTCGTACGACTTTCTTGAAGCCAGATTTGTGTTAACCACTGAAAATGACCAAGGGATGAGCTTTAGAAGTGAGGCGAAATATGGTGAATTATCGTCCGAGCCCGATGCTGAAGCTGGTGACGCGATGTCAATGTTCATTGATACGATACTAAGATATTTTTACATTATATTTGGTACACGTAGTTAAAAAACAAAATTTGAATGGAAAAATATCTTAGTATCCGGTTAGCGATAAAATCAATGATACGTGAACCGCAAATCAATGATTAATGTACCTTATATCAGGAACCCGCAAGGGATTCTGAGTACTGTACATATAGCGATGCTAAGCGCTATACTGACATCCTTGATGTTCGGGAGCTACTGTATTTATACAGTAGCAGGACGAA
>Ga0115565_10002233_pt1 | contig 15015 bp, 13 predicted proteins | sample COGITO_mtgs_1105_FD_87199 | JGI IMG/M metagenome (GOLD analysis project Ga0115565, IMG submission 87199) | Pelagic marine microbial communities from North Sea - COGITO_mtgs_110530 | ecosystem: Environmental > Aquatic > Marine > Epipelagic | place: Germany:Helgoland, sampling site Kabeltonne... | reverse complement strand
TCTTCAGTTGTTATAGGAATTGCCTTTCCAATGATTATAGAAAGAATATTTTGGTAAATTATTAACGCATTCATTTTTTAAATCTTACTATTTTTAATTCATGAACATTAAACAACATAAATATGATATTGCCTACCTAAAGATGGCTCTTGAATGGGGGAAATTATCGCATTGTAAAAGAAAACAGGTAGGTGCTCTGATTGTTAAAGATCGTATGATTATTTCAGACGGATTTAACGGAACTCCATCTGGTTTTGATAATTGTTGTGAAGATGAAAATGGTGTTACTAAATGGGAGGTGCTTCATGCTGAAGCCAATGCAATATTAAAAGTAGCTTCCTCTACACAATCTGCCTCAGGTGCAACACTTTACATAACATTGTCTCCATGCCAGCAGTGTAGTAAACTCATTCATCAAGCGGGTATTAAAAGAGTCGTATACTCAAAAAACTATAAAGACACTTCTGGAATTGATTTCTTAGAAAAAGCTGGAGTTAAAACTCAATATTTACCCATAAATGAATAAAAATAACATCCCTATCTATCTTTCATTAGCAACTGTTTTTGGAATCTTAATTGGCGTATTCATTAATGGAAACAATAGTAGTTTTACTCTAAATTCTAACACCAAAAATGAAGCAAAAATTAGGCGTTTAATGGATTACATAGATCAAAACTATGTAGATACCATAAACACCTCTAGCCTATTAGATGCAGCCATCTCTGATATGTTAGGAAAGCTAGACCCCCACTCTGCCTATATTCCAAAAGAAAACTTACAAGATGTGCAGGAGAGAATGCAGGGAAAATTTGTTGGCATTGGAATACAATTCAGAATGATTAACGACTCTGTAACTGTTGTTGAACCCATTAAAGGTGGGCCAAGTATTAAAGCTGGAATTAAAGCTGGTGATAGAATAATTATAGCTAATAAAGACACGTTATCTGGCAAAAGCTTCAACTCAAATGATATTCCTAGATATTTAAAAGGTACGGCAAATACAGATGTAAATCTGCAGGTATACAGAAAAACAAACGATTCTCTTTTTAATGTGATAGTTACTAGAGGGAACGTTAACATAAAAAGTGTTGATTTAGCTTACATGATAAGTGATCATATAGGCTATATAAAATTAGACAGGTTTGCTAGAAATAGCTATCAGGAGTTTAGAACAGCTCTAAAAAAATTAGCTGCCCTTGGAATGAATGACTTGGTTTTAGACTTAAGAGGAAATGGTGGTGGTTTTATTGATATTGCTACTAGCATTGTTGACGAATTTCTTGGAGAGGATGCGCTTATTGTTTTTACCAAAAATAATAAAGGGTCTATTGAAGAGTATTATGCCACAAAAAATGGGGCTTTTGAAAAAGGAAAACTATATGTATTAATTGATGAGAACTCTGCATCAGCATCTGAAATTGTAGCAGGTGCATTACAAGATAACGATAAAGGAACTATTATAGGAAGACGTTCTTTTGGGAAAGGATTGGTTCAAGTAGAAATGGGACTAGGAGATGGTTCAGCTGTTCGGTTAACTACTGCTAGATACTACACACCAACAGGAAGGTCTATACAAAAGCCCTATGCCAAAAATGGAGATATTAATTATAGAAAAGACTACCAAAAAAGGATTATGAGTGGAGAGTTACTATACAGAGATAGTATTCAGATTAATGATTCTCTACGTTATACAACTCCAAAAGGAAAATATGTTTATGGGGGAGGTGGTATTATACCAGATATTTTTGTAGGCATAGACACAACTGGTTATCTGAGTAATTTTTTCTTTAGAAGTATCACTAACTTTTCTTTTGATTATGTAGATAAAAACAGAAAGTTGCTTAATGATAGTTGGACACTAGATCTTTTTCTAGCCAATTTTGATAAAAACAATTCTGTGTTTGAATCTTACCTATCCAAAATAAGTGATATTAATTCTCTTTCTATTGATACAAAAGAAAAAATTAATTCCTATGTGAAAGCCACCATCGCTAGAGAAATTTTTGGAGATGAAGGTTTTTATAGAAGTATTCAAAAAAACGATGCAATGCTTCAAAAAGTACTAGAATTGGATTCTAGCACAGAATAGTGTTACTTTGTAATTCATGATTACCATTACTACATCCGAAAATAAAAAAATATACTTCGCTTCTGATCAACACCTGGGAGCTCCAACACCCAAAGCTAGTTTACCTAGAGAGAAAAAATTTGTTGCCTGGCTAGATACCATAAAAGAAGACGCAGGTACTATCTTTTTATTGGGAGATTTATTTGATTTTTGGTTTGAATATAAAACCGTGGTGCCCAAAGGATTTGTAAGGGTTTTAGGTAAGCTTGCAGAATTGAAGGACGCAGGTATTGATATTTATTTTTTTGTGGGAAATCATGATTTATGGATGCGAGACTACTTTCAAAAAGAATTAAATATTCCTGTATTCCACAAACCACAAGAATTTGAGATCAATGGAAAAATTTTTTTAATAGGTCACGGCGATGGTTTAGGACCAAGTGATCATGGCTACAAACGCATGAAGAAGGTATTTACATTTCCATTTTTTAAATGGCTGTTTAGATGGCTTCATCCAGATATTGGAGTAAGGTTAGGACACTATTTTTCTGTTAAAAACAAATTGATTTCTGGTGATGAAGATGCTCGTTTTTTAGGAGAAGAGAATGAATGGCTGGCGCAATACTGTAGAAGAAAACTAACAGAAAAACATTACGATTTTTTTGTTTTTGGACACAGGCATCTCCCTTTAGAAATTGAGTTAAATAACAATAGTACCTACATTAATCTTGGAGATTGGATTCAGCATTTTACCTATGGTGAATTTATGAAAACCTTTAAACTTAAAGAATTTTAACCTATCTCCCTTGTAAATTTTATAAGTTGTTGAACCCCTTTATAGATACTCAAACAGTTTTCTTTGATAAAAAGTTCGTCTATTTTTATTTCTTTTTTATAAGCTTCCATAACCTTTTCTCCATCAAAATCTACAAAAGCCATTCTAAAGAATAACTCATTTGAATGAAATCCAAAATCGGAGCCTGGTAATAACGCCACACCATAATTTTTTAACAGGTGGTGAGACAGTTTGGTGCTGCTATCTATTTTTAAAGAAGTTAGATGCTCTTTAAACTTTTCAAACCCTACCATCATATAGAAAGATCCTTGAGGAGTTGTGCATTGAATATTACACCTAGACAACTCATTAAAAATATAGGTAGAAATTCCATCTAAAATTGACGCAGAACTAGCTACATACTCTTTTAAATTTTTAGTGTATTCATATGCCTTGATTGCCGAAAATTGAACTGGTGAAGACACGCAGCTAAATGTTTCGCTAAACAATGAAGAATATACCACTGAAATCTTTTCTAGCTCTCTAGGTAAGGACATAAATCCTAAACGATAACCGCCCGCAGAAAATACTTTGCTCAACCCACCAAAAACAATAGTTCCTTCAGAATAATAGTTAGATATACTTGGAGAATACTCATTAGAAAAATTAATTTGAGAGTAAATTTCATCAGAAAGCACCAATATCTTGTGCTTTCTACAAATTGTAGCCAAAGACTGATACTCAGCATCCGAATACACGGCTCCAGTTGGATTATTTGGCGAATTTAGAACTAGGATATGTTTTTGAACTTGACTATTGCTCAAGTAAGACTCTAAGACGCTAGGAGTAAGTTTAAAGTTATTCTCTAGTGTAGTTTCTAAAATTTGATAACTTCCTCCCTTTGATTTAATTTGAGGAATATAACTAACCCAACTTCCTTTTGGGATTAAAAATTCGCCCTCAAATATGAGAATAGATTGATATAATAACTCTTTACTTCCAGGACCTATAAAAATTAAATCTGATGCTCTTTGAATTCCTTGATGCTCAGATAGAAAATTGGATACTTGTTGTCTTAATTCTTGCAGACCATTTACTGGTAAATAATGATTGTTAGCGGCATTATTTTTTAATTCTTCAACAATAGATTTATGAATTGGAAAAGGAGATTGACCAAACCCAAAATGAGTAATCTCTTGACCATTATTACGCAATTCTCTAACCTTCTCGTTAATTAATAAAGTTGCAGAAGGTTTTAATTCTGAAATATGTTGGTTTATTTTCATACGTGAAAAATAAAAAAAAGAGACCTATTAGGTCTCTTTTTTTTATTAAAAGTTGTAAACTTTTTATGATGGATCTTCTTCGAAATAAGTATAGTTATTTCCACTTTTTGTAAACCATAAATTCCAAGAGCTACCTTCTACGATTCCTGTAAAAGTCTCTGTCCCATCTATAGTTGTAACAGTAAATGTGTAAGATTCGTTTGAACCAGCATTTGCCCAAATCCATAATGCATAATTTCCGTCCTGTAAATTAGCAGATACAGTTTCAATATTTCCAGAACCTGCACTAGCATCTAGAGTTATAAATGCCCATCCCCAAGCAGCAGTCATTACATCTAAATCTAAATCTAAATTTGCTCCAGAGTCCCATGTCATTGTTGCTAGAATAGCATTTTCTCTCATAACTTTCACAGTTGAATTTCCTACTAAACTAGGAGTAAACCTTCTTGCTTGAGAATTCACCATTATGAAATCTGATAAATCAATTTGATGGTAAGAGTCAGAAGGGTCAAAATCTATTGAAATAGTAACAGAGTTATCTCCTGTACTACCGCTAGTAATTGTAGTATCACCTCCATCTAAAGAATATTCAATCGAAGAATAACTAGGTAGTTCTTCTGAAAAGTTAACAACTAAATCATAGCTTGTTGCTGTAGCTGATATAAAAATTATATCGCTTTGGTTGTCCAATGATGCTGTAATCGATTTTTGTGGTAATACATTTATTGCATCATCATCGTCTACGCTACATCCAATGAACGTAAAAATAGACAATACTATTATACTGATTTTATATATATGTTTCATATCTTTTATAATTGAGTTATACTATATCCGTCTACTGCTCCTAAACTTCCTTTGGTTATTGTAAACTGAAATGAATCACCAGTTATTACAACACCTGTAAAAGATTCTACTCGTCCGTCAGGGAAAGTGATGTTTAAATCATATGTAGCAGGATAAATTCCATACCATTCGTATGCGTAAATACTAAACACACCATACTGGTCTACTGGAAGAGTTAATGATTCTGTTGTTGTAACACCTTGGCTACCGTCTATGATAGTTCCAGCAATGTCTTGGTCTCCTGTGACTAAGAAACAATCTAAATCTGTGAAAAAATCATTCCAGGTCATAACAATTTGAACTGGTCCAGGAGGGGTTGTAAATTGTGGCTCTACATCTATTACCGCAATTTCTCTTGTTAATTCACCTGGCGTTATATAATAATCATAATCTCCACCAAATTCTACATCTAAAATTTCAAATGTATATAATTCTGCTATAAACCCTTCTGCAACACCATCATTTGAAAAAGCTACTTGAACGTCTACCGAAGTTTCTCCGGCGTCAATAACAGCAGTTTGCGGATATGCTACTGCATCAGGCGAACCATCAGAAGAAGACATTGTAAAAGTTACTGTAACAGGAACTCCTAACGGATTTACATTTGTTCCAATAGTGAATTCTACAGCAGGATCTCCAGATTCAAAAATAAGCGATTCATAATTAGAATCAACAAATCCTACATTTACTTCACTCGTAGGGTTTAACTCCCCGGGGTTTGTTACACTATCTACACCATCCTGACCACACGATATTAAAAGTGTGATGGAAAATAATAGTAGTGCTAAATATTTAATATTTTTCATATTCTATTAGTTTATATTTTATAATTTAAATTTTAGTCTAGCAAATACTGTTCTACCATTAATTCCAAACTGAGATGTAACACGTGGGTATATAAAATTATTTCCACTAGTTAGATTACCTGTTGAAGTTGCAGGAGATTTATCTGGGTAAACATCAAAAATATTACTAGAACCAATAGTTAAAGTCATATTTTCTGAAACATCATATCCAAAAGAAAGATCTGTGATAACTTTTTCTGAAAACACTGGATGAATTCTCTCCGTTGGAATAATTGGTGATGTTACTGTATCTGGATTTGTTACTGCTCCAAAAAATGAATTTCTTAAAAAGATGTTCCATTTATCTCCTCTTAACATATGTCCAAGGTTTGCTTTGAATCTGGGAGTAGCTTTTTCAAGGAAATAAGATTCTCTTTCTCCAAAATAAGTTCCGGCTTGAGAAGCCAACACACTAGAAGAATTAATTTCGTCTACTCTTTGTGTGTAAGCAAATGTTACAGCTAAATCACTAGATAAGGTTAATTCACCTACATTTCCTTTGTGAGAAACTACTACATCAAAACCTCTAGTTTCGGTGTCAATAGCATTTGCAAAGAAACGAGCTGATTCTGCATCAGTAACAATTCCGTCAGGGATTGAAAAGTTTCCAGTTAAAACAACTCTGTCATCAATTCCAGTAAAGAAAGCATCAGCTGTTAACGTTAAATTTGCATCAGGTATTTTTGCTGTAATTCCAAAACTTGCACTAAAAGATTCTTCTTGTTTTAATTGTGGAATTCCTAAAGCACCAGCTATTTGACTGTCATTAGAGAATGTTCCAACTTCATATGGAACACCTGAAATAAAGTTAGTACTAATTGTGTTAAAGTTTAACTGAGCTAAAGATGGTGCTCTAAAACCTGTACTTGCAGCAGCTCTTAAATTAACATTGTCGCTTAATCTAACAATTCCTGCTAATTTCCAGTTGAAAGTAGATCCAAAATCACTGTAGTTTTCGTATCTAACTGCTCCTGAAAGGAATAGATTCTTATTTACATCTAATTCTAAATCTCCATAAAAAGCATAACTGTTTCTAGTTGCATTTCTTTCGTTAGCTGGTCTAAAACCTGGGAAAACTTGAATTCCTCCCGGTCTAGATCGTCCAAAGAAATCAGTAACCTGTGTTGCAGCATCTCCATTCCAAATCTCACCATTTATATCGTACGTTGCCCAAGATTCTTCTTGACCCGCTGTAATATCATACATTTCTAATCGATATTCTGAACCAACAGCTACGTTTAACCCTGACATTACATCATCGTAGAATTTTGTTAAATCTACATTGGTAGTGTTCTGAGTAAATGAAAATCCACCAGCATATACCTCAAGAGGTGATGCTTGTTGTAAACTTGCATTACTAGAGTTCCCAATATTAAAATCAAAAGAGTTTTTCCCGTAGGTATTACTAAAATCAATATCCCATTCTCCTTGCTTTCCTTTAATTCCTACAGCTAAAGATTCGTCGTTAACAATAGAATTTATTTCTGGTAACATTCCGGCAGGATATAATCCTGTGAAGGCTCTTGATTGGGCTGGTCTTCTATAAAAACCTGCTGCATTACCTCTTCTGTGACTTATCCCTCCAAAAGCATAAAAACTAAAGTTATCATTAATTGAAAATTCCATGTTAGCCATAAATTTTCCATTTCTTAATCTAGACTGACCAACTCTCATGCTAAAGTCTTGTCTAGTTAATCCTCTTGTTAATAATTCGTCTTCTGAAGTATTAAAATTTAAAAGGCCTCTAATATCGTCTATTGAAGAAGCTTGGTTAATTTGGTTTTTAAGTGTGAAAGGAAAATATGTTACACCTTGTGCAAATGTTTGAATTTGAGCCAAAGAGTATTGAGTAATATCAGACCCTGCTCCACTATTTAAACCTATCCATTCAATAGAGTTACTTGCGTCAAAAATTTGACCTGAAAACCCTTCAGCTCCAGCCCTGTATGACGGTCCTCTTGTTGATACAGATCCGGTAAAGTTTATAAAACCTCCGTTATCATCTAAAGGTATTCCGTAGTTTACGTCAAATTGGAAGTTTTCTCCATCCATTCCACCACTTTGGTTGTTGGTTTCTCCTCCCCAATTACCACCTTGATTTACTTGAAACTCAAGACCTTCAGTACTTTTAAGAACAATGTTTATTACACCAGCGATAGCATCACTACCATATTGAGCTGATGCTCCATCTTTTAAAATTTCAATTCTTTTAATTGAAAAAGAGGGTATCGTATTCATGTCTGTTCCGACACTACCTCTACCAACAGTACTATTCACATTAACTAATGAAGTATTGTGTCTCCTTTTTCCATTTACTAAAACTAACACTTGATCTGGCCCTAAACCTCTTAAAGCTGCTGGATCAATGTGATCTGTTCCATCAGAAACGGTTTGAGAAGTAGATGTAAATGAGGGAGCTACATAATTTAAAATATCATTGACAGATACTTGAGGTCCTGCACTTAAAAGTTCAGTCACATCAATTACATCAACAGGCACTGGTGTATTGACCACAGTTCTGTTTCTGTTTCTAGATCCTACTAATACTACTTCATCTAAAGCCAAATTGTCTTCTTGAAGAACAATTGTTAGATAGCTAGTATTAGAAATATTTTTTTCAGCAGTTTTGAAACCTAATGAGGACACTGAAATTGTTGTCGGTAATTTCTGCACGTTCAATGAAAATTCACCATTCTCATCAGTTGTAGTACCGTTCGTAGTTCCTTTTTCTACGACATTCATAAATGACAAAGCTTCTCCGCTTGAATCAGTTACTTTACCTTTTATTGTTTGAGCACTGATTGTCACAGCTCCAAATAATAAAAACACTATCGTAAAAAATTTTAAAAAGTTATTTTGTTTCATATAAGTGTTATTGATTGATAATAAAAGCAAATGTTACCTTTTTTTTTGTTAAAAACAAAAAAACACACGCTTTAATGACTTATTTTAAACTACATTTTTTTAAAATTGTACCTAAAAAGCAAAAAAAAGCTTGTATATACTACCTTTAACCAATTTTTAACAATGAAAAAAAATCGAATAGTGTAGTTTTGATTTCAATTTTTTAATAGCAAATACCCAATAATAAAATGGACGTAGACATTAGGTCAATTAACGAAAAAATAGAGCGTGAAAGTGCTTTTGTAGACATACTCACTTCAGAAATGAACAAGGTTATTGTTGGACAAAAAGACATGATAGAGCGATTACTAATTGGTTTGTTAGGCAATGGACATATCTTACTGGAAGGTGTTCCTGGCTTAGCAAAAACATTGGCCATTAATTCTCTCTCTAAAGCTGTGCAGGGATCATTTAGTAGGGTTCAATTTACACCTGATTTGTTACCCGCTGATGTAGTAGGAACTATGATTTACAATATGAAAGAAAATGATTTTTCTATTAAGAAAGGTCCAATTTTTGCAAACTTTGTTCTTGCAGATGAGATTAATAGAGCTCCTGCTAAGGTTCAATCAGCACTTCTAGAAGCAATGCAAGAGAGACAAATAACAATTGGTGACACCACTTTTAATCTTGACCAACCTTTTTTAGTTATGGCAACTCAAAATCCTGTTGAGCAAGAAGGAACTTATCCTCTCCCTGAAGCACAAGTAGACAGGTTTATGTTAAAAACTGTTATCGATTATCCTAAGTTATCTGATGAACAAGCTATCATGAGGCAAAATTTAAATGGTAATTTTAATACCATTAATCCTGTAGTTTCAATTGATCAAATAATTAAGGCAAGAGAGGCTGCCAACGAAGTCTACATGGATGAAAAAATTGAAAAATATATACTTGATATTATTTTTGCCACCAGATATCCAGAACGATATAATCTTTCTCAACTGAAACCACTAATTAGTTTTGGTGCGTCACCTAGAGGGAGTATTAATCTCGCAAAAGCTGCTAAATGTTATGCCTTCATAAAAAGAAGGGGCTATGTAATTCCTGAGGATGTAAGAGCCATTGTTTATGATGTATTGCGTCATAGAATAGGAATAACCTACGAAGCTGAAGCTGAAAATATTTCATCGGTAGATATCATCAATTCAATCATTAATGAAATAGAAGTTCCTTAAAATTACATTTTTTTATTGAAGCCTTTTAAGGGCGTTTTTTGAAAAGATTACTTAAACCATGGATACTAAGGAAATACTAAAAAAAGTACGTAAAATAGAGGTAAAGACAAGACGTTTGTCTGATCATATTTTTGGAGGAGAATACCATTCTACTTTTAAAGGTAGAGGTATGACTTTTTCTGAGGTTAGAGCTTATCAATTTGGAGATGATGTTAGAGCAATAGATTGGAATGTTACTGCTCGTTACAACGAGCCTTTCATTAAGGTTTTTGAGGAGGAAAGAGAGCTTACAATGATGTTAATGGTAGATGTTTCCGGTTCTGAAAATTTTGGAACTTCAGAACAATTTAAAAAAGACACCATTACAGAAATTTCTGCTACACTAGCCTTTTCTGCTATTCAAAACAACGACAAAGTTGGATTGATTCTTTTTTCTAACCAAATAGAATTATTTATCCCTCCTAAAAAAGGAAAAAGTCATGTACTAAGAATAATTCGAGAATTAATAGAGTTTTCTCCCAAGAGTTACAATACTGACATTGCAGAAGCTTTCAAATTTCTATCTAATGTGATGAAAAAGAAGGCCATTGTCTTTATGTTATCTGATTTTATGGATGATGATTATGAAAGAACTTTAAAAATTGTAGGAAACAAACACGATATTACAGGTATTCGTGTGTATGACAAACACGACGAAGAGATCCCAAACCTTGGATTAGTTCCTATGGTAGATTCAGAAACAAATACTGTACAACTTGTAAACACTGCTTCAAAAAAGATTAGAAACAATTATAAAACATCAGCAATTAAGATGTCTAATTATTTTAAAACAACTTTCAAGAAAAGTGGTTCAGGAACCATTGATACAAGAGTTGATGAAGACTATGTGAAAAAATTATTAGGATACTTTAAACACAAAGGAAAATAAAAATATGAGCGCTAGAATTTTTTTATTTTTTTCATTAATTTCCTACCTGGCTTTTCCGCAAAAGGTTATTGTTAAATCTGATACCACCAACATTAGAATTGGTGAACAGTTTATGTATCAAATTAACATAAATGACACCGCTAATGTAATTTTGCCTGAAAAAATTGAAAATTTAAAAAGCTTAGAAGTTGTAAATGATATTGAGGTTGATACTTTAAAGAATGCTTTGATTAAAAAATATGTAATGACCGGGTTTGATAGTGGTGCATTTTATATCCCATCTCAACAGATATTTATTAAGAACAGAGCTTATATTACAGATTCTATTTTAATTAATGTAGCCACCATTGCCATAGATACAACCAAACAAAAATTATTTCCAATCAAGGCTATTCAGAGCGAGCCATTGGTCTATGATGACTTTAAACCTTACATAATCTGGGTAATTCTAATTTTAATCCTGATTGCTGTTTTTGTCTATTATTTTGTTTTTAGAAAAAAACCTATAGTTGACCAGGAAGAGCCTCTTGTTCAGATTCCTCCTTATGATGAGGCCATCGAAAAGCTTAAAAAGCTAGACAATAAATTACTTTGGCAAAATAATCAGATCAAAAAATATTATAGTGAGCTTACCGAAATTATCAGAGATTTTATTGAAAAAGAATTAAAAATACCTGCATTAGAAATTACCACACAAGAACTAATTGAAGCCCTCTCTAATCTAGATAAATCTGAGACTTTACAAATTGACAAAGAAACTACAAGAAAATTAAATTCTCTTTTAAGTGAAGCTGATTTAGTAAAATTTGCAAAATCGACACCACTTTCTCACGAAATTGAGGATGACAGAAAAGATGCAGAAAATATTTTAAATGACTTAAAACCCTTAATAATAGAAGAAGCTGAGAATGATGAATTGGAATAACTTTGAATTTAACAACCCTGAGTTCTTGTGGCTGCTAGCGTTAATTCCGTTCATAGCCACTTGGTTTTTTCTTGTGAGAAAAAAAGAAACAGCTACACTAACCGTTTCTAGTCTAAAAGGATTTAATACAACATCTAGTTTTTTACCTAAACTGAAACCTTTATTACCCATCATTAGATTAATATCTCTTACGCTTTTAATAATTGCATTAGCCAGACCAAGAAATGTTGCCGTAAGTAAAAAAGTTAAAGCTAACAGAGGAATCGATATTGTAATGGCCATTGATGTATCTGCTAGCATGCTTGCAAGAGATTTGAAGCCTAATAGGTTAGAAGCTCTAAAGGTAGTAGCTACAAATTTTGTGAATAGAAGGCCTAATGATCGTATAGGAATAGTTGTGTATGCTGGAGAAAGTTTTACTCAAACCCCTATTACAAGTGATAAGGGCATTACTAGAAGAACAATTTCGGAAATTAAATGGGGTCAGCTGGAAGGCGGTACGGCCATAGGAATGGGATTAGGTTCTGCAGTAAATAGGTTGAAGGAAAGTGAAGCCAAAAGTAAAGTTATTATTTTACTAACAGACGGAGTTAATAATTCTGGTTTTGTAGATCCAAAAACAGCTACTGAACTAGCAAAAGAATTAAACATAAAGGTTTATACTGTAGGGATTGGAACAAATGGTATGGCTGATTTTCCTTTTAGCAAAGATGCTAGAGGAAGATTACAGTTCCGAAAACAACAAGTAGAGATAGACGAAGAATTATTGCAGTTTATAGCTAGTGAAACTCAAGGTCAATATTTTAGAGCCACAGACAATTCTGAGCTTCAAGAAATTTATGACGAAATTGATACGCTAGAAAAAACAAAGATTGAAGAGTTTAAATATTACAATTATCAAGAAAAATATAGGTATTTATTATTTTTCGCAGGAGGATTATTGTTGTTAGAATTTATATTAAAAAACACCCTTTTTAGAAGTTTTATATAATGTTATACAGACTAGAAGAACCAATATACTTTTACCTATTTGCTATAATTCCAGTAATTATTGTGATCTTTCTTTTAGTGTCTTTATGGAAAAAAAGAACTCAAAATAAATTTGCGTCTTCAGGGTTATTATCTAAACTTGCGCCTAATATTTCTGTTTTTAAATCCATTCTTAAACTTTCATTTTTCTTAATAGGGATTTCATTCTTAATTCTAGCTTTGGTTAATCCTAAGATAGGGACTAAGCTGAAAACAGTAAAAAGAGAAGGTGTAGATGTTGTTTTTGCACTAGATGTGTCTAAAAGCATGTTAGCAGAAGACATTGCGCCAAACAGACTAGAAAAATCAAAACAAATTATTTCTAAAATTATTGATAAATTAGGAAGTGATCGTGTAGGTATTATCATTTATGCTGGAAATGCATATCCTCTTTTACCAATTACAACCGATCATGGTGCGGCTAAAATGTTTCTCCAAAGCGCAAATCCTGATCTAGTATCAAGCCAAGGAACAGCAATTAATGATGCGTTAGATTTGGCCAAAACATTCTATAACAACGATGATCAAACAAATCGTTTTTTAATTATTATCTCGGATGGAGAAGATCATCAAGAAGAAACTAAACAAATCGCACAAAATATTTCTAATGATGGAATTAAAGTGTACACCATAGGAGTAGGAACTGAGAAAGGAGCACCTATTCCTATGAAGATAAATGGTTCGTTAATAGGATATAAAAAATATAAGGGAGAAACTGTTTTAACAAAACGAAACCCAATACTTTTAAAAGGTGTTGCTGACGCAGCTAGTGGAGTTTATATTGATGGTAATTTAACTGACAAACCCGTAAAAGCAATTGAGGATATTATTGGTAATGCACAGAAAACGGCATTTGAAACCAAACAATTCTCTGACTATAAAGATCAATTTCAGTGGTTTTTAGGAATTGGTATATTATTTTTATTAATAGATGTTTTTTTCTTAGACAAGAAAACCAAATGGCTAAAAAAAGTAGATTTATTTAACGAAAAAGAAAATTAACTAGATGAAGAAACTCATATCAATATCTGTATTTATTTCAATGATGCTGTCTTCTTTGGTTATGTATTCCCAAAAAGATTCTATTTCACTTCAAAGAGAGGCTAGAAAGTTAGTTAGAGAAGGAAATAAACTCTACAACCAAAAAAAATATGCAGATGCCACTATTTCATACAAAAAAGCGCTAGAAAAAAATAGTTCCTACACAAAAGCAACCTACAACTTGGGAAATTCATTATTTCAAGAAAAGAATTTTAAAGAAGCTATTCCTCAATACAAAATTTTGACTGAGAACTCAGAAGATTCATTTGAGAAAGCTGAAAGTTATCATAATATTGGTAATGCGATGATGGAAGAAAAAAATTATCAAGGAGCAGTAGATGCCTATAAAAATTCTCTTCGTAAAAATCCAAATGATGATGAAACTAGATATAATCTAGCTATTGCACAAAAGCTTCTTGAAAAAGAAAAAAATAAAGACAAAAATAAAGACAAAGACAAGAATAAAGACAAGAACAAGGACAAGAACAAAGACAAGGACAAAAAAGAGGGAGACGATAAAGATAAAAAAGATCCAAAAAAAGAAAACGATAAAGACGGAGATCAGAAGAAAAAAAAGGACCAAAAAAACAATGAAAAGAAAAAACAAAAACCTCAACAAGGCAAGATGTCTCCTGAACAAATTAAACAATTGTTAGAAAGTCTAAAAAACGAAGAAAAGAAAACACAAAAAAAATTAAACGCAAAAAAAGCTAAAGGTTCAAAAATTAAACAAGAAAAAGATTGGTAAATTTTATATTTGTCAATCGTTAGAAAGTAACATGAAGAAGATTTATTACATTTTCACCTTATGCATTCTTTTGAGCACGTCCATGTATGCTCAAACACCAGAGCTAGTTGCTTCAGTAAGCAAAAACAAACTAGGGCTTAACCAAAGAGTAAGAATTCAGTTTACGGTTAATAAGCAAGGAGCGGATGATTTTACTCCTCCAAACTTTAAAAATTTCCAAATTGTAAGTGGCCCAAGCCAATCTATTAGCCAGTCATGGATTAATGGAAAGGAAAGTTTTTCTCAATCGTATACTTACATTATAAAACCTCTCAAAAAAGGAGAATTTTTAATCCCTGCTGCTAGTATAAAACTAAATGAAAAAAGAATAAAATCTAAACCTATTAAAATTATTGTTTTAGACCCTGTTGAAATTCCAAAAGATCCTAATGACCCTAATTA
>Ga0115565_10002231_pt1 | contig 15034 bp, 15 predicted proteins | sample COGITO_mtgs_1105_FD_87199 | JGI IMG/M metagenome (GOLD analysis project Ga0115565, IMG submission 87199) | Pelagic marine microbial communities from North Sea - COGITO_mtgs_110530 | ecosystem: Environmental > Aquatic > Marine > Epipelagic | place: Germany:Helgoland, sampling site Kabeltonne... | reverse complement strand
CAGTCTAAATGTACGTGCTTAAATGTTTGGCATACTTTCATAACAACATCTAAACTGGGATTATTTCTTCCAGAAAGTATATGCGATATAGTAGCTCTTCCTACATCAATTTGCTCAGCAAAAGATGCAGCGGTTAAGTCCTCCTTATCCATCACTTGCTGTAAGCGTTTTCCTATTTTCTCGCTATTTATCATGTGTTTACAAAGTTACCTTAAATCTACTTAGTATGTTACGTTACAAATGTATACTTAGATGTTTAGGAGTGTTAAATTTAGCAAAAGAGGTTATCTAATATATAAAGTAAAACTTTATATTAAACGTTTATATCGTTGAAAATAAATAAACTAAACGTATTAAATAACATATATGGATAGATTCCAAGTAATGAGAGGCTTACGTACTATTTGTGTGTTACAAATGTAAATTATTAAAGTGTAAGTGTTGTATACAATTGTAAATTAAGTAGTGTTACAAATGTAACACTTACATCTTTCAGCATTGTTTACTTTTGTAGTCTAATAGGCACTTACTATGACATTAGAAGATTGTAAAAGATGGGTGAAAACCTACAGGCAGAAAGAGTTGCAGGGTAGATATATTACGTATGACATGATAGCTCCTTACCTAGGCAATTTGCCTGATAATTTTGATGTAGTTACCTTAGGATATTCGGTTAAGGGAACTCCCATACACTCGGTTACTGTAGGAACGGGACCTGTAAAAATTTTGATGTGGTCGCAGATGCATGGTAATGAAAGTACGACGACAAAATCAATTTTTGACTTGTACAAATTTTTAAATTCAAAAAACGTAATTGCAGATGATCTTCTCAGGTCTTGTACTATTATGAGCATTCCTATGCTTAATCCAGATGGTGCGCAAGCTTGGACGCGGGAAAACGAAAATGGTGTTGATCTAAATCGTGATGCCGTAAACCTATCACAACCAGAAAGTCAAATATTAAGAAATGCCTTTGAAGCATTTACACCTGACTTTTGCTTCAATCTTCACGGTCAGCGTACAATTTATGGTTTTGAGGAAACGGGTAAGCCGTCTATATTGAGTTTTCTTACACCCTCTGAGGATGAAATGAGGACGATTACGCTTTCGCGAAAGCGTAGTATGAACATTATATCAAGTATACATACTTTTATTTCAGAAGACTTAGAGGGTTGCATAGGGCGTTATGATGATGGTTTTAATGCAAACTGTACTGGCGATTCCTTTCAGAGCGCAGGAGTGCCCACGATACTCTTTGAGGCTGGGCATTATCCCGAAGATTATGAGCGTGAAGTAACCAGAGAATACATTACAATCGCCTTAATTAAGGCACTACACAATTGTTCTGCAGATCAAAATGCTACATCAGAACATTACTTTAAGATACCTGAACATCAAAAATGTTACTGCGATATACGAATAGATGATATATACTTAGATCAAGGTATGTCTAGCCAGTCACTATATTTTCAATATGAAGAGGTTATAGAAAATGATAAAATATTTTATAAAGCAAGACGTCTTAAGGGAGTGGACGATATACTTTTTGCGCATAAAGTCATAGATGCAAATGGTGCTATATTAGATATGTCATGCAAAGCGCTCATAAATTCTGAAATGCACATTGCGAATATTTCAGTAAATAATGGCTTTACGATAACGTTGTAGTTGACAATTTACTTTTTTTATTCAAAAAATTAGAGATATTTAGCTATTTTTGACAAAAAACTAAGAATATCATATTATGGCTAAATTTAAACTAGATGAAGTAGATCACCAGATCTTGGATATGCTTATAGAAAATACGCGTACGCCATTTACTGATATTGCTAAAAAACTTTTAATTTCAGCGGGTACAGTTCACGTGCGTGTTAAGAAGATGGAGGAGGCCGGAATCATAATAGGGAGTTCTCTAACGTTAGATTACGCAAAACTTGGTTACTCTTTTATCGCATATGTAGGTGTATTTATAAATAAAACGTCTCAAACGCAATTTGTTCTTGAGCGTATTGCAGAGATTCCTTTTGTAACTGTAGCTCACGTTACTACTGGAAAATTTAATATTTTCTGTAAAGTAAGGGCTAAAGATACTAATGACGCTAAGAATATAATCTTTATGTTAGATGATATTGAAGGTGTGTACCGCACAGAAACCATGATATCTTTAGAGGAAAGTATAAACGATAAGAAACGTTTAATGCACTCTATATTTCAGGATTTGGTTTAAGCACCACATAATATATTTTACAAAGCCTTCTTACTCAAGAAGGCTTTTTTTGTACCTTGATTTAAAATTATATAGCAATGACTAGAACAGATGTAGATACGACAGAATTTAATCCATATTATGCGCTCTATATAGGTTTAGTAGACCAGAGTCTGCATCTGGTAGAAGCACTAGAAAAAGGTGGCTCAGCGACCGTAGCATTCTTTAAAACAATACCTGAGGGTAAATTAGATTATAGATACGCAGAAGGTAAATGGACACCTAAAGAAATACTTTTACATCTAATAGACACAGAGCGTATTTTCTCGTACCGAGCGTTACGTTTTTCTAGAAATGATTTTACTGAGTTAGTAGGTTTTGATCAAGATGAACTTATGGAATACTGCGGTGCAAGTAAACGTACACTAGAATCATTGCTAGAGGAATATGTTGCTGTTAGAGCTGCTAGCGTAGCACTATATAAAAATCTAACCGATATTCAGTTAGAAGCTAGAGGAGTAGCGAGCGCTTCAGAACTCAGCTGTCGTGCTGCAGGATTTATAATAGCTGGACACGAGCGTAGTCATATTGCAGTACTTAAAGAGCGCTATTTAAACTAATATTGAGCCTTATAAAAGTTAAAAGCCTCCATAATATCACTATTATCTACTTGCTCATCGTACGTGGCACTCCCTATTTTATTTAAAAGTACAAAATTAATACGTCCATAATCATTTTTCTTATCGTGTTTCATAAGATCTATGATTGCTGTAATATCTTCAGTAGTAAACTCAGTTTCCTCGTACATTTTAGTAAATACTTGAGCAATATATTCAAGCTCAGCCTGTGATAGCGCATTACGCTTTCGCGAAAGGTAACTCTCAAGAACCATCCCAATAGCAATAGCCTCTCCGTGCAGCAAGCGCTGCTTTGTAGCGTGCGTTAATAAGTATGATTCTATAGCGTGACCTAGCGTGTGCCCAAAATTAAGTGTTTTACGAACTCCCAGCTCTCGTTGATCCTCAAGAACAATTGTATTCTTAATAATGACACTATCATAAATGAGTCCTTCTAAATCGTCTATATTAAGTTCGCTGAGCTCAGCTAGAGCATCCCAATAGCGCTTATCTGCAATTAGACCGTGTTTATACATTTCTGCCAGGCCAGACCGTAATTCTTTAGCAGATAAGGTGTCTAGAAATAAAACGTCAATCAGAACAAGTAAAGGTTCTGAAATCACCCCTATTTGATTTTTTAAACTCCCTAAATCTACACCAGTTTTACCACCCACGGAAGCGTCTACCATTGCGAGTAGGGAAGTGGGTATGTTTATAAAATCTATACCTCTCTTAAATGTGCAGGCAATAAAGCCACCTAAATCTGTTACAACGCCACCGCCTAGATTTAAGATAATCGCTTTACGATCTGCCTCTAACTCAGAAAGAGCAGACCATACTCCAGAACATGTTTCTATATTTTTATTTGTTTCACCTTCAGGAATCTCAATAATCTCGATGTCTAAGGTGGTTTGTAGCATTCCCAAAAATGCAGGGAGGCACAGTTCGTGGGTATTCGTATCTACGATTACAAAGATCTTAGAATATCTCTTTTCAGTAAGTAATTCGTGTAAGCGTTCGTAGCCTTTTGCACTAAATGCAACTTCACTTTTATGGGAAAAAATAGAATTCATAATCTTTAGATTTCAGAGCGTGAAAATACCATCTTTTACAAAAAAACAACCTTTCTTTAGCTGTATATTTGTGTAGACTATTAACAAGGTACATATGTTTAATTCGATTTTTGAAAACACTGAAAAGGCATTTGCTTTAAAATCAGATAGTGAACTAGAGCGCGCTTATTTTTTGTTTAAAATGATTTCATTGCAGCCATTAGTGCGTATAGGTACTGCTGTAACACGTTTTGCATTAAACGCAAGTCTTCCTGTAGAAGGGTTGATACGGTCTACCGTATTTGATCATTTTTGTGGTGGCACTAGTGCAGAAGATTGTATTCCTGTGGTAGATAATATGTATGAGAAAGGCGTTTCATCTGTTCTTGATTATTCTGTAGAAGGAAAAGAGAGTGAAGCTTCATTTGATGCCTGTCGCGATAAACTAATCCAAATTATAGAATTTGCTAAAGATAAAGAAGCGATGCCTATTGCTGTTTTTAAGCCTTCAGGTATAGGTCGATTTGCGTTGTGGCAAAAGAAAACAGAGGGAAAGCCTTTTACCGAGCAAGAGCAAGCAGAATATGATCGTGCATTAGCACGCCTAGATGCGATTTGCAAAAGAGGGTCAGAGCTAGACGTTGCATTACTTATAGATGGAGAAGAAAGTTGGATGCAGGATGCGGCAGACGACGCTGTGGCATTTATGATGCGTACGTATAATAAAGAAAAAGCCATTGTATTTAATACACTACAATGCTATCGTTGGGATAGGTTAGACTATTTAAAAGCTTTACACCAAGAAGCAAAAGCACTTAACTTTAAAATTGGCGTTAAGATTGTGCGTGGTGCCTATATGGAAAAGGAAAATACACGAGTCGAAGAAAAAGGATATCCTACACCTATTTGCAAAGATAAAGTCGCAACTGATGAGAATTTTGATGCTACGATGCAGTACTCATTAGAGCATATCAATGATATTTCAACGTTTATTGGTACGCATAACGAAGCCAGTAGTCTGCTAGCTATAGAGCTTATGGATCAGAAGGGAATAGACATAAATCATCCAAGTGTTTGGTTCGGTCAGTTGTACGGTATGAGTGATCACATAAGTTTTAATCTTGCGAGTCACGGTTATAATGTTGCAAAATATTTACCATTCGGTCCTGTAAAAGATGTGATGCCGTACCTCATACGTCGCGCCGAAGAAAACACATCGGTGGCAGGGCAAACAAATAGGGAATTAGAGCTTTTAAAACGTGAGAAAAAGAGACGTAAGCTCTAACGTGCTTTTGTTAGGTTTGTAATGACGAGAAGGCTATCACAATTTTGTAATTTTAAAAGATAGCTTTCATTTTCAGATGGATCACTTATAATGGTATAGGTGCCACAAGGTTTTATTCTGGGTTCGCTTTCGCGAAAGCGTATTTCTCCATACTCTAAAAGTTCACGAACAAATAAACTGTCTATACGCTCCAGAGGAATATCAAGTTTTGCGTCTTGGGAGACCTCAAATTTTTTGCTTTTTAAATTTTTAATCGTTCGTGCTTGTGGCATGTAGTCACAACTCGTTTTCTTGCCACTTAAAAAAAATGCAAGGAGTATAAGTCCTATGGAAAAGCCGCCGAGGTAATAGCCTAAGCGATGTATAAATTTCATATTAAAAGATCAAAAGGTTGATGTCTCTGTACGAGAGATCAAACCAGTCTGCAACTGATTTGCTGGTCAAAACGCCATGGTAAAAATACAACCCATTGCGTAATCCTTTGTCAAAACGAAGTTTATTTTCTAAACCACCTTCTTCTGCAATATCTAATAGATAGGGTGTGAAGATGTTACTGAGCGATATAGACGCAGTACGCGCATATCTTGCTGGGATATTAGGGACACAGTAGTGTGTAACTCCACATTTTTCGAACGTTGGTTTATCATGAGAAGTCACCTCGCTGGTCTCAAAACAGCCACCCATATCTATACTTACGTCTATAACCACTGCTCCAGGTTTCATACCTTCTACCATGGTCTGTGTTACAATAACTGGCGATCTGTTATTACCACGAACGGCACCTATAGCTACGTCGCATCTTTTTAATGCTTTTACTAAAGTTTTAGGTTGTATGGTACTTGTGTATAAAGACCTTCCGACATTGGTCTGGATGCAGCGTAGTTTTGTGATAGAGTTGTCAAAGACTTTTACAGAGGCTCCTAAACCTAAAGCCGTTCGTACAGCACTCTCACCAACGGTTCCTGCGCCTATGATGACAACTTCTGCCGGTGGCACACCACTAACATTACCTAGTAACATTCCTGTACCTGTCACGCTATTACTCATTAACTCTCCAGCAATCTGTACTGCTGCCATTCCAGCTATTTCAGATAAGGTGCGTACTGCAGGATACGTACCGTCATCATCTTTTATAAATTCAAAGGCAATGGCCGTAATACGCTTTGTGGCTAGGGTTTCAAAATACGCTTTGCTTTGTGTTTTTAATTGAAGCGCAGATATAAGAACTGTATTAGGCTTTATAAAACCCAATTCTTCTATAGAAGGTGGTTCTACTTTAAGAATAGTAGGGCAGGAGAATACTTTTTCTGTGTCTTTAGTGATTTCTGCGCCTGCGTCACTGTAAAGTCTGTCAGAGTAGCGCGCACCTTTACCTGCTTTAGACTCCATCATTACACGGTGACCATTTGCGGTTAAGGCTGCAACGGCATCTGGAGTGAGGCAAACACGTTTTTCTTGGTATTGATTTTCTTTAGGAATTCCTATAAAAAGCGCTCCTTTCTTACGAGAGATTTCTAGTTTCTCTTCCTGAGGAAGTAACTGGGCTTTTGTAAAAGGAGAAGCATCCATATGAGTAGCAGGTTAAAAACTAAGAATTTAATTATTTACCGAAAGACATAAATGTAGGCTCTTCATCATCATCCTCGTTTTCATCATCCTCTTGAGAAGAATTGTTTTTTTGATTAAATGATTCTGGATCTGCCTTGGTGTTCATATTCCCTTTTAAATCGCCACGTCCCATTTCGACGTATTCTATACCGTATATTTTATCGAAGATTCTAGTGCGAAGGGCGTAGCTAAATACGGCTATAACCATAATTATTGGTAAAAAGACTAGAATATTATTGACCTCTACAAAGGCGTTATCATCATTAAAAATTGCAAAAATCTGATAGGCGTACATACTTAGAGGGACAATAAGGGCATGATACCACCAATGTTTGCAAGTTAAAAACCAAATGAGAATCAAAGAGAGGGGTATTAATTTACCAACAATTGTCCACGCCAGAACGTTTATACTTTCGTAATAATTACTATTATAAGTACCAAGTTGAGTTTCCCAAATTGGAACGTCAGGAAATAATTGATATAGATCAAATAATATTGGAGTCGAAACAATAAACACCATTATTAAAGTACCTATAAATAACACTTTTCTCTTTACTTTTATTTCTTCCTTAGAAACAGGCGTAATTTTAATATCAAAGTTGACATTTTTGTTTGGCATTGGGGCACGTAATTATTATTTGAGTGAAATTACAAAAAAAATAAGTTACTATTATAAATCAAAAAAAAAGCTCCCTTAGGGAGCTTTTATACTTTGAAAGTAAAAATTATTCGTGCTTAGGAACTTTTATTTTTCTTGCGTCAACTGGTCCTTGAAGAGAATCAGTGTTATCAGTATGTACATAAGAGAATACTGTTGCGCCTGCGATAATTAAGCCTAGGAGTAATGCTTTAATTTTCATAATGTGAGTGTTTTAATGTTGTGAGTATGATTTGTTACTACAAACATCAAGCATTTAAAAAGATCTAGCACGCATTGATATTTTTAGTATATTCGCGCAAAATTTCAAAAAATAGTTCACGAATGTACTGAGAATAAGGCTTCGCAGAGTGACGCCCAAATACACACTTGTCGATGAAGGTGATTATGAAGTTTGTAAGAGCAAGTTTTCGATGAACTACACAGGGAAAATTCTTACAAATGGATTGTAAAAACGATTAATTATTTTAACGTTTCTTTAACATCTAGTGTATACTCAAATTACGTTGAGACTCGCCATTTTGTTCAATAACGATCGTGTGGTATCTTTCAGGGAGATATTTTGAGATATTTTCTGCCCATTCTATACATATCCACTTTCCAGTATCGAGATATTCGTCAAAACCAAGATCTAAGGCTTCTTCTTGTTCTTTAATCCTGTAAAAATCAAAATGGTAGAGCATTCCACCATCGCAAGCATATCCATTTACTAAAGAGAAGGTCGGACTAGAAACACGTTCTGTAACGCCTACAGCTTTAGCAAGAGTTTGGATCAAGGTAGTTTTGCCAGCGCCAACCTCACCTTTGAAGAGCAACACTTTATAATCAGCGTTCTCAATGATTTGCTGCGCAACTTCTTCTAATTGATCTAGCCTGTACGTGATCTCCATGCGAATCATTCAAATATTAAAATGTAAAAATAAATAAAGCCCACTTTTTGAGAAAGGGGCTTTAGACTGTTCTTCATACGCTTTCGCGAAAGCGAACACATACAACTATTTAGGGTCTAACACCACAAACGGTATGATCATCTCTTCTAAAGAAACGCCACCGTGCTGGTAGGTGTTTCTAAAATAACTCACGTAGTGGTTATAATTATTAGGATACGCAAAAAACAAATCACTCTTTGCAAATATAAATGAGCTACTCATATTAATACTGGGAAGGTGAATAGTTCTAGGATCTTCTGCAGCGATCACGTCCTTATCCTCATACGTAAGGCTCCTTCCTGTTTTATATCGCAGATTTAAGCTGGTATTTTTATCACCTATTACCTTAGATGGGTTCTTTACATTTATGGTCCCGTGGTCTGTAGTGATGATGAGCTTGAAGCCCATCTGAGCGGCTTGTTGTATCATCTCCAGCAATGGGGAGTTCTTAAACCAACTCTCAGTAAGTGACCTATATGCCTTGTCATTACTTGCTAATTCTTTTATGACGTCCATCTCGGTCTTAGCGTGAGAAATCATATCTACAAAGTTGTAAACAACCACCGTGAGGTCATTATTTTTCTGAGAACTGAAATTATCGGCTAATTTTTTACCTGCTTTTAAGTTTGTGATTTTGTGGTACTCCCAAGAAATATCTTGATGTAGTCGCTTGAGTTGTGCCTCAAGAAAATCTGCTTCGTGCAAATTTTTACCACCTTCATCAGTATCATCTTTCCAAAACTGAGGGTGACGTTTCTTCATTTCAGAAGGCATCATCCCTGAAAAAATAGCATTACGCGCATATTGTGTCGCCGTAGGTAAAATAGAGAAGTAGGGATCTTCTGTACGTTTCTTGTAGTAGTTTGCTACTGTGGGCTCAAAAGCCTTCCACTGGTCATAGCGTAAGTTATCTACAACTACAAATAGCGTAGGTTGCTCTTTAGAAAGCTCTGGCACTACTTTTTTCTTAAACAGGTTATGTGACATCGTAGGCCCATCGTGACCCTCAAACCAATCTGTATAATTACGATCTACAAACTTGCAAAACTGATTATTTGCCTCGGCCTTTTGAGATTCTAAAATCTCAAACATACTCGGGTCTTCTATGTTTTCTAGTTCTAGTTCCCAGTAAATTAATTTCTGATAAAGCGTCACCCATTCTTCATACGAGTTTACCATAGAAAGATCCATAGCTATCTTTCTAAACTCTTGTTGGTATGAAGATGTGGTACGTTCAGAAACCAGTCTGCTATTATCTAGATTCTTTTTAAGAGAGAGTAAGATCTGATTAGGGTTTACAGGTTTTATAAGATAATCGGCGATTTTAGAACCTATCGCTTCTTCCATAATATATTCTTCCTCACTTTTTGTGATCATCACTACAGGAACGCTATCGCGTATGGCTTTTATCTCACTTAAGGTTTCTAATCCTGTAAGACCAGGCATATTTTCATCTAGAAAAACGATATCAAAAGCCGTTTCCTTAACGAGGTCAATAGCTTCTAGACCGCTTGTACACGGAGTTACTTTGTAATTCTTTTTTTCTAAAAATAATATATGTGGTTTTAGCAAATCTATTTCATCATCTACCCAAAGTATTTGTATCTCGGCCATAGGCTGTGTTTTTTGTACTGTTATAAGCGCGCTTTCTAACATATGTTTAGCGACTACTCTACGAAATAACGTGGTTTAATCGGTTATATTTGTTAAGCATTTGATAAAACAACATTTTTGGACGCACAAAAGACAAAGACTACTATAATTAATGATCCTATTTATGGGTTTATCACCATTCCTAACGGCCTTATTTTTGACCTTATAGATCACCGTTATTTCCAGCGTTTACGTCGTATTACACAAATGGGACTCTCATATCTTGTGTATCCAGGAGCGCACCATACACGTTTTCATCACGCGATAGGTTGCCTGCACGTAATGCAGGGAGCGTTAACTACTTTGCGATCTAAAGGGGTTAGCCTTTCGGCGAAAGAAGAAGAAGCCACCCTCATCGCTATACTCTTACACGACATAGGACACGGCCCATTCTCACACGCGATGGAAAATAGTATTGTAGAAGGTGTACACCACGAGTCTATTTCTGTAGATTTTATGGAAGTACTAAATGCCGAATTTAATGGCGCCCTCACTCTTGCTATCTCTATTTTTAAAGGAGAATATCATCGTAAGTTTTTAAATCAGCTTGTTTCTAGTCAGCTCGATATGGATCGCACAGATTACTTAAAGCGCGATAGTTTTTATACGGGAATGGCAGAAGGTAATATTAATACCGAGCGCATTATCGCAATGCTTAATGTAAAGGATGACGAACTCGTCGTAGAGGAGAAAGGAGTATATACCGTAGAGAAGTTTCTGGTTGCAAGACGTCTGATGTACTGGCAAGTGTACTTGCATAAGACAAGTCTCGTAGCAGAGCAACTCATTATTAGAGTTTTAAAACGCGCAAAAGAGTTGAGTCAGAACGGTGTTGTGCTTCCTGCAAGTAAACCTTTGCAGTACTTTCTCACACATCGTGTAGAGAAAAAAGATTTTACAAAGGATGTTCTAGATCGTTTTGCGCTGTTGGACGATTACGATATTATTAGTGCTATGAAAGAGTGGGTGCACTGCGAGGATTTTGTGCTGGCCGAGCTGTCTCGGTCTATTATAGAAAGGGATTTGTTATATGTGCGTATACGTAAAAAAGCTTTCGCGAAAGCAAAAAAAGAAAAGCACATTGCTAAAGTGATGCAAGAACATCATCTTACGCACCACGAGGCAAGTCATTTTGTTTTTGAAGGGACAGTTTCTAATCAGGCGTATAATTACAAAAAGGGAGGTATTAATATTTTGATGCAATCAGGTAAAGTGGTAGACGTGGTAAAGGCTAGTGACCAGCTCAGCTTGAAATCATTAACAAAGGAAGTTGTAAAAAACTACGTCTGTTTTCCGAAGCCTCGTTAATAACCTTTTTAACAGTCTTAGGTTTTAGAGCCCAAGGCCTGCGGTATTTTTATTATTTTTGTTTTGTATGAAATTTACCGCAGCTCAAATTGCAGGGATTCTAGAAGGCACTGTGGATGGTAATCCAGAAGTCGAAGTTTCTACCCTAGCTAAGATAGAAGAAGGTGTGCCTGGCGCATTAACCTTTCTTGCTAATCCTAAATACACCTCATTTATTTACGACACAGAAGCCTCTGTAACGATTGTAAATAATGATTTTCTACCAGAAAGCAAATACACCACCACACTTATACGCGTAGAGGATGCTTATAAAGCATTTTCTAAACTACTCGAATATTACAACCAAGTTAAGCTTAATAAAGTAGGTATAGAGCAACCTAGCTTCATAGCAGAAAGCGCGAGTTATGGCAAAGAAATATACTTGGGAGCATTTGCCTATTTAGGTGAAAATGTAAAAATAGGAGATCACGTAAAAATCTATCCTAACGTCTATATAGGAGATAACGTAACAATAGGTGATAACTGTGTGATTTTTGCGGGTGCTAAAATTTATTCTGAGTGTGTATTAGGTAATCACGTATATATACATAGCGGCGCCATTGTAGGCGCAGATGGATTTGGATTTACACCTAACGAAAGTGGTGAGTATGCTAAAGTTCCTCAAACGGGCAACGTTATTATAGAAGACCACGTTGATATAGGAGCAGGCACAACGATAGATAGAGCAACCTTAGGATCTACAATTATTAGAAAAGGAGTAAAACTAGATAATCAGATTCAGATTGCACATAATGTAGAAATAGGTGAGCATACGGCAATAGCCGCTCAGACGGGAATTGCAGGATCTACAAAAATTGGTAAACATTGCCTTATAGGTGGCCAAGTAGGATTTGCAGGACATATCACAATTGGTGATGGCGTTCGTATCCAAGCGCAGTCAGGTATAGGTCGTAATGTAAAAGATAATGAAGTATTACAAGGCTCTCCAGCATTTAATTATGGAGAATGGAGTAGGTCTTATGTACACTTTAAGAATTTGCCCAAAATGGCAGATAAGCTAAACAAACTAGACAAAAAGAAATAACTATGAGTACAGATCGTGCAAACCAATGTACTATTGCTAATGAGGTTACCTTAAAGGGAGTAGGTCTTCATACAGGAGCAGATGTTACTATGACATTTAAACCCGCGCCAGAAAATCACGGATATAAATTTAAACGTGTAGATTTAGAAGGAGAACCGGTTATTAATGCAGATGCATCACTGGTTACAAATACCCAACGCGGAACAAATCTTGAAAAAAACGGAGTTTCTATTCAAACTACAGAGCACGTTCTTGCTGCTTGTGTGGGTTTAGAAGTAGATAACCTTCTCATCGAATTAAACGCCTCAGAACCTCCTATTATGGATGGCTCTTCTAAGTTTTTTGTAGAAGCCCTAGAAAAAGCTGGTCGTGAGGAGCAAAGTGCAGCTCGTGATGAATATGTGGTAAAAGAAATCATAAGCTACGTAGATCAAGAATCGGGGAGTGAGATTATACTAATGCCTGCAGATGAATACAAGGTAACCACAATGGTAGACTTTGGCACCAAAGTTTTAGGAACTCAAAACGCAAGCATACAGCATCTTTCAGAATTTAAAACGGAGATTTCAGACAGTCGTACGTTTAGCTTTTTACACGAGATAGAAATGCTTTTAGAGCACGGTCTTATAAAAGGTGGTGATCTTAATAATGCCATTGTTTATGTAGACAAAGAATTATCGCAAGCCACAATGGATAAATTACGTGTTGCGTTTAATAAAGACGAGATTACAGTAAAACCCAATGGTATTCTAGATAACCTTACACTGCATCATCCTAATGAGGCAGCACGACATAAGTTATTAGATGTAATAGGAGATCTTGCTTTAGCGGGAACTCGTATACGTGGTAAAGTCATCGCAAACAAGCCAGGGCATTTTGTAAACACACAATTTGCTAAGAAATTACAAAAGAAAATCAAGGACGAGCGTAGAAATTATGTTCCAGATGTAGATTTACATGCCACTCCTGTAAAAGACGTAAATCAGATTATGGAGATGCTGCCACACAGGCCGCCGTTCCTACTGGTAGATAAAATATTAGAGCTTTCTGAAAATCACGTAATAGGGATTAAGAATGTCACGATGAACGAACCGTTTTTCGTAGGGCACTTTCCAGGATCACCAGTAATGCCAGGGGTATTGCAAATAGAAGCTATGGCGCAGACAGGAGGTATCCTCGTTTTGAGCACCGTTCCAGATCCTGAAAATTATTTAACCTATCTTATAAAAATAGATAATGTACGTTATAAGCATCAGGTAGTACCAGGCGATACCCTAATATTTAAATTAGATTTAATGTCGCCTATACGCCGTGGTATTTGCCAGATGCAAGCAAGAGCTTATGCAAATGGAAAACTTGTTTCTGAAGCAGAAATTATGGCTCAAATCGTAAAAGTAAAGAATAACTAGATTATGAATCAACCACTCGCATACGTCCACCCAGGCGCAAAAATTGCTAAGAATGTAGTGATAGAGCCGTTTACGACAATTCATAATAATGTTATTATAGGTGAAGGTAGTTGGATAGGATCTAACGTTACCATTATGGAAGGCGCGCGCATCGGTAAAAACGTAAGTATTTTTCCTGGTGCAGTGATCTCTGCCGTACCACAAGACAAGAAGTTTAACGATGAAGATACAGTAACCATTATAGGAGATAACACAACAATTAGAGAATGTGTGACTATAAATCGCGGTACTTCAGATCGTATGAAAACTCAGGTAGGTAATAACTGCTGGATTATGGCTTATTGTCATATCGCACACGATTGTATCGTAGGTGACAACTGTATTTTTTCTAACAATAGCACGCTAGCAGGTCATATTACTGTGGGAGATTATGTAGTCCTAGCTGGGATGGCTGCGGTGCAGCAATTCTGTACGATAGGGAGTCACGCTTTTGTAACGGGCGGCTCGCTGGTTCGTAAAGATGTACCTCCTTTTGTAAAGGCAGGTAGAGAGCCGTTGAGTTATGTAGGTATTAATTCTATCGGACTGCGTCGTCGCGGATTCTCAACAGAGAAAATACGCGAGATTCAAGATATTTTTCGCATTCTGTATCAGAAAAATTATAATAACTCCCAAGCCGTGCAAATTATTGAAGCAGAGATGGAGGCAACTCAGGAGCGCGATGAGATTTTACAATTTATAAGAAACTCGCAACGTGGTATAATGAAAGGATATTTTAGTAACTAGTATGCTAAACGTACGTACGCTTTCGCGAAAGCGTGTATACACTAACTAAAACCCAAAGAGAAATCTACCACTAATACAAAAGCATTGTAGGCTCGAGGATTGATAATCTTTACCTATTTTCGCACTAGTAAAAACAGAAAATAATAAACACCCAATTTTCACTCCGTATACTGCGTCTTGTGAAAATTAATACAACGATATGGCAACAACATCAGATATACGCAACGGACTTTGTATACACTATAATCACGATATTTATAAAATCGTTGAATTTTTACACGTAAAACCAGGAAAAGGTCCTGCTTTCGTGCGTACCAAAATGAAAAGTGTTACCACCGGAAAAGTATTAGATAATACGTTTTCTGCAGGTCATAAGATTGAAGAAGTACGTGTAGAAACGCACAAGTTTCAGTTTTTATATAATGATGGCGAAGGGTAT
>Ga0115565_10002228_pt1 | contig 15040 bp, 9 predicted proteins | sample COGITO_mtgs_1105_FD_87199 | JGI IMG/M metagenome (GOLD analysis project Ga0115565, IMG submission 87199) | Pelagic marine microbial communities from North Sea - COGITO_mtgs_110530 | ecosystem: Environmental > Aquatic > Marine > Epipelagic | place: Germany:Helgoland, sampling site Kabeltonne... | reverse complement strand
TGATGATGCAAAAGATGTGTATCCTGTTTGTGATGCTGTAATGTTTGAAAACTATGCCACAAGTAGATCTAGCAAAGAAAATTTACTAAAAGAATGGGGAGATATGCTAAAAAATGCAAAAGAAGGGAAAATATCAGTTTTTCGTTTAGGAGTTGAGGGTGCAGGTCGTGGTAAAATAAAGCCCAGAAATGAAATGGCAGAATATTCTCAAAAGAAATTAGAGTTTTTACTCGCCTGTTATTTAATTGGAGCACAACCTTATTCTTATTTTATGTATAGTTGGGGCTGGACTTTATCAACTGGACCATTGGTAAACTATCCAGAATTACAAAAACCATTAGGAGCCCCAAAAGAAGCTTATAAAAGAACAAGAACTACTGGTTGGGAGTTTACTAGAGAGTTTGAACATGCTAGTGTTTGGGTAGATACAGAAAATAGAAAAGCTAAAATTACTTGGCATTAAATAATGTAAAAATCATTAGATGAATACTTTAAAATATTTATTAATTCTGTTTTTTTTAGCAATTACGACACTTTTAACTGCTCAAAAAAAAGAAAATCAACCTAACATTCTTTTTATTTTAGCTGATGATTTAGGCTATGCAGATTTAAGCGCTTTAGGAAGCAAATATTATGAAACTCCAAATATTGATAAAATTGTAAACGAAGGAACTGTATTTACAAATGGTTACGCAAATAGTAGAGTTTGCAGTCCTTCAAGAGCGAGTATTTTAACAGGAAAATTTACGGCAAGACACGATATTACTGTACACATTGGATCGCCTTCAGGAGAAGATTGGAGAAAGAGAAACAGATACACAAAATTACTTCCTGCAACATATACAAAGCAATTACCAACAGATTATATTACCATGCCAGAAGCTTTAAAAGCTGCTGGATACAAAACTTTTTTTGCAGGAAAGTGGCATTTGGGAGATAAAGGTTCATGGCCAGAAGATCATGGTTTTGATATTAATGTTGGTGGCTGGACTTCTGGAGGTCCAAGAGGAGGTTATTTTTCACCATATAAAAATCCAAAGTTAAAAAATTTAGTAGATGGAGAAAACTTATCAAATCGTTTAGCAAAAGAAACTGTGAATTTTATGGAAGAGAATCATCCAAAGAAAACAGGAAAACCATTTTTTGCTTATTTATCATTTTATGCTGTGCATTCTCCAATTCAAACATCACAAGAAAAATGGAAGAAGTATAGAGATAAAGCACAACAACTAGGAATCGCAAAAAAAGGATTTAGTATGGGCAAATTCATGCCAATTCGTCAAGTTCAAGACAATCCTATTTATGCAGGTTTAGTTGAGCAAATGGATGATGCTGTTGGAAAAGTACTATCAGCTTTAAAAGCTCAAGGATTAGAAAAAAATACCATAATAGTTTTTACATCCGATAATGGAGGAGTTGCTTCAGGTGATAATTTTTCGACAAGTAATAAACCTTTAAGAGCTGGAAAGGGATATCAGTTTGAAGGCGGAATTAGAGAACCTTATATTATTAAAATCCCTGGACTTTCTAAAGCTGGTGATAAAGTAGAAACTCCTGTAACAGGTGCAGATTTTTATCCAACCTTTTTAGAATTGGCAGGTGCAAAACTACGACCAAATGTTCATAATGATGGCGTTAGTTTATTGCCTTTAATAAAAGGAGAGCCTTTAAAAGAACGGGCTTTGATTTGGCATTTTCCTCACTATGGAAATCAAGGAGGAGAACCTTCATCAATGATTCGTAAAGGAGATTGGAAATTGATTCACTATTATGAAGATGACAAAAAAGAGCTATACAATTTAAAAAAAGACATTGGGGAAACAATTGATTTAGCAGCTACTTATCCTAAAAAAGTAGTAGAATTAAACAGTGAGTTGTTTGATTATTTAAAAGAAGTTGATGCGAAATTTCCTGTGATTGATTCATATTACTCAGAAATAAAAGCAGCTGAACTTTTGCACAATATGGAATATAAAAAAATGCCATCGTTAGAAAAGCAAAGAAAAAAAATGTTGTCTAAAGGTTTTAAGCCTAATGAAAATTGGTGGGGAAGTATGATTACCAAAGACTAAATAATTAATTAAAACAATAATGAAAATCAAGTCATTACTACTTTTTTTATTTCTTTTTGTGCTCTCTTTTTCAGCAAAAGGAGCTCAAAACGAGTATGAAGTTCAATCACCTGATGGAAATGTTAAGCTAAAAGTTTTTTTAAAAAACAATAAAATCCATTATCAAATGGATTGGTTGGGTAAAAATATGATCCAAACTTCTATTTTGGACTATTTTGATGAAAAAGATGTGATTATAAATAATTATAAAATTTCTGATGAAGATAATAACTGGGAAACTGTTTGGGGACAGCAAAAAAACATAAGAGATCATTATCAAGAATTAGAACTTTCAATTTCTGCAAATAATATAGCATCTACTTTTTTTGCAAGAGTTTATAATGACGGAATTGCTTTTCGATTTACACTTAATAAAGGAAAAAAACCGACCGAATTTTTATGGCAATCTTCTTACATCACCCAAGAAAACAGTAAGTACTATTTACCTAATGGAGAAAGTGAGCCTTTGGGACCACTCACCATCAAAGAATTATATACAGAACAGGAAAAAATCACAAAAAAAAGTAAGAAAAAAGAATTAGAAGTACCCATAGTTATAGAAACCCCAGAGAATTTGTTTATGGCAATTTTTGAATCTGATTTGTATGAAGCAAAAGGGTTTCAAATGATGAATATAACTACTGATGTGAGAAATAATGCAATTTTATCAGAAAGCAAAGCAATTACAACAGAAGAAGAACTTAAATCACCTTGGAATGTTATTTTATTAGGAAAAAATATAGGCGATTTTGTAATGAATAATGTTGCTATTAATTTGGCAACTCCAAATAAATTAGAAAATTCAGATTGGATAAAACCAGGTAAATCTCTTTGGGATTGGAGAGTGCATGGATACAAAGCTGAAGACGGATTTATCTATGGAATTAATACCGAAAGTTACATTCGTTTTATAGATTTTGCCTCCAAAAATAATATTGAATATTTTTTAATTGATGCCAAATGGTACTCAAACATAAAACCAGGATATTTAGAAATTGCTGAAAATTTAGATTTATCGAAAGTACTAAAGTATGCTAAAGAGAAAGGTGTAGAAATACTTCTTTATTATGATAGAAAAAAAGGTGTTTATGGTGATGAAGAATTATTTAAATATTTTAATTCTTTGGGTGTAAAAGGTGTTAAGTATGGTTTTATGGGTGGTAAAGTCGATTTTACAAGAGAAGCAATTGAATTAAGTGCAAAAAGCAATTTATTAATAGATTTTCATGATAAACCTGTGCCTTTAGCTGGTGTTATTAGAACATATCCCAATGCAATTACAAGAGAATATTGCCATGCACAACAGGATTCTAGAAAAGCTTTTACTCCTAAAACATTTGTAAGAATGGCGCTAATTAATGCCATACAAGGTCCTTTAGATATGACCAATGGAATCTTTGATATACAAGGAGTAAATGCAGGAAATAGAGAAAAAGGACCAAGAAAATTAAATTCTTTATATACCACAGTTACTGCAGAAGCAGCAAGAACTTTAATTATTTTTAGTGGATTAGTTGTACTCCCAGATGCACCAGAAAGTTATGGAGCCAAACAAGATTTGTTCGAATTTATAAAAAAAATGCCAGTAGGTAAATGGGATGAAAGTAAAATTCTACATGCTAAAATAGATGGTTATATATCAACAGCAAGAAGATATAAAGAAGAATGGTTTATAGGTTCTGTGCATGTTGATGGTGGTGTTTTAGATATTTCTTTAGATTTTTTAGAAGAAAATAAGAGTTATTCTATTACCTATTATGAAGATACAGTAAAAACAAATAGCAAATCAAACCCAGAAGCATATCAAATAAGAACATCAATTGTAAAAAAAGGAGATCTTGTGAAAGTAAAAATGGTAGCTGGTGGAGGACATTGTATGTGGATTAGACCTATAAAATAGTAAGAAATAGATTCCATTATGAAGAAAAAATCACGTATAAGAATAAATTTTATAACCACTGTCTTTTTGTTTTTTTTCATTGGATTAGGCAATTCTTTTGCCCAAAAACATAAATTATTTTCACCAGACAAAACGAAAAATGTTACTGTAGAATTAAAAAAAGATGTTGTTAGTTATTCTTTTTTTAAAAATGGAATTCCAGTAATTGAAAATTCATTAATGGGAATTGAGCTAAATGAAATAAACTGGAAAAATTTTTCTATAGTAGATGTAAAAAAAGATTCATTAAGAAACAGCTGGAAACCTTTATGGGGAACACAACAAATTTATCCCGACAATAATAATAGGTTGACCCTCAAATTAAAAGATGAAAATTCAAATTATTTTACAGTATTATTTAGAATGTATGATGAAGGTTTGGCATTTAAGTATAAAATCGAAACTGAAGATTTTAAGAGTCTTACTTTAAAAAAAGAAAATACAGAATTTAATATTTCTAATCACTCAAAATCATGGGTTTTGTCACATCCTTGGGGAAAGAAATATAAAAAGGATATTTCAATAGATCAAATAAAAAATGCTAGTTTACCCTTACTTTCAAAATCAGAAACAGGAAACTATATTTTTATAACTGAAGCTGGTTTGTATAATTATGGAAGTCTTCATCTTTCTGCAAATGAAAAAGGTTTGTTAAGCGCAGATATTGTTGGCGATGTAAACCTAAAACCAAAATTTGAAACTCCTTGGCGAGTAATAATGGCAGCAGGTTCACCTGCTTATTTTGTTGAACATAATTATATAGTTCAAAACTTAAATCCGACATCAAAAATTAAAAATACAACTTGGATTAAACCAGGTATCACTACTTGGGATTGGAGAGCGAGAGGTGCCATAGAAGACGGTTTTCAATATGAATTGAATACAGAAAGTATGCTACGATTTATTGATAAAACTGCAGAGTTAGGTTTGCCCTATTTTATGATCGATGCAGGTTGGTATGGACCAGAACATAAAAAAACTACAAATCCATTTACAACAATTCCTGATATCGATTTGTCAAAAATAATGCAAAAGGCAAAAGAGAAAAATGTTGGCATTTGGCTTTATGTAAATCGTGTTGCTTTTGAAGAGTATAATATTGATGAATTACTATCGAAATATAAAGAATTAGGAGTAGTGGGTATAAAACTCGGTTTTTTAAGAAAACAAAACCAAAGTAGCGTTGAATTTTTACAACAGGTTTTAGAAAAATGTGCAACTTATGAGTTGATGTTCAATTGCCATGAAGCAGTAATTCCATCAGGAATAGAACGTACTTGGCCACATTTTTTAACAAGAGAGTATAACCATTCTTTGATGGATGGAGGATATGTTGCATCTCCTGTAGATCATACAATTACACCATTTCTAAATAATGTTGCTGGACCTATTGATGTTACTCCAGGTTTTTTTGATGTTGATAAAATGATAGAACGAACTTATGTTAAAAGCCAATTGAAATCAACCATTGTTGCTCAAACAGCGATGTGTGTTACATATTTTTCACCTATTTTGTGTTTGCCAGATATTCCAGAAGCATATCAACGAAAACCAGATTTATTTGAGTTTATAAAAGATTTGCCATTAAGTTATGATGAATCTAAAGTACTAATTGGAGAAATAGAAAAAACCTTTGTAATTGCTAGAAGAAAAGGAACTATTTGGTGGCTTGGTGGTGTTGCAAATGAAAATGGAGGAGCGATTGAAATTCCTCTTAAATTTTTAGAAAAAGGAAATTATAAAGCAACTATTTTTTTGGATGGAAATGATACTACTTGGGAAAAAAATCGTGAGAATTTCAAAAAAGAAAAAAGAACTGTAAACTCACATGAAACATTAAAACTAAATATAGTGTCAGGTGGAGGTGTTTGTGTAAAATTAGAAATAATAGAACAGCGTTAAAAGATATACTTCTAAAACTTTAACAATAGTAAATAAAAATGAGAAAATTTATATTGAAATTATTATTAGTGACAAGTTTAGTTTGTAATGCAAAATCAGTTGCTTTTAAAGAAACAATTAAACCAGATTCAACAGTTGTTTACAAAACTATAAATAACACTAAGTTGTTACTTCATATTTTTAACCCTAAAGGAAATCAAAAAACAGATAAAGTTCCTGTTGTTGTCTTCTTCTTTGGTGGTGGTTGGACAAGTGGAACTCCTAAACAATTTTATGAGCAATGTCGTTATTTTGCAGAAAAAGGTATTGTAGCAATTTCAGCAGAATATAGAGTTTATAATAAGCACAATACTACACCATTTGATGCTGTGAGTGATGCAAAATCGGCAATTAGATGGGTTCGTAAAAACGCCAAAGAATTGGGAATTAATCCTAATAAAATAGTCGCTTCTGGTGGTTCTGCAGGTGGTCATGTTGCAGCGTGTACAGCTATTATTGAAGGCTATGAAGAAGCAGATGAGGATTCATCTATCAGTTCAAAACCCAATGCTATGATTTTATATAATCCAGTATTAGATACCACAGAAAAAGGATATGGAATGGCCAAAGTTGGTGAAGAAAGAAAAACAGATATTTCGCCCAATCATCATATAAAAACAGGAATTGTACCCACTTTACTATTTCATGGAAAAGCAGATAAAACTGTGCCTTTTGAAAATGCAGAACGTTTCAATGTGCTAATGGATAAATCCGGAAATATTTGTCAATTAGAATCTTACGAAGGAAAAGGACATGGCTTTTTTAACGGACCTTTTTTTAGAAAGAAAAAAGCCGATAAAGTAATTTATGATGAATTAATGCACAAAAGTTATGCGTTTGTAAAAGCTAAATTGATAAATGCTAATAACGATAATATTATAAATAAGAAATAAAGATAGTTTTTTAAAGTCTTACAGTTACAAGAAATATATCTGAAAATATTAAAGACGGAGTTCAGAGAAATAACCAACTATATTGTTGCAATATAAAATCCTTGTGTGAACTATCTTTTGAGTAATGTCATGTAATATAAATAATAAATATAAAATGAAAATTGAAAATAAATCAATAGTATCAAACCAAAAAATGAAAGAGAATACCTATGCAGATGATGTTCAGTTTATGGAAAATTATATCAAAGTAATTCAACTTACTGACGCATCAAACAACTCAAAAGTTGCAATTTCAGCAGCTTTGCAAGGAAGAATTATGACAAGCACTGCTTATGGTGAGAAGGGTAGAAGTTATGGTTGGATTCATAAAGAATTATTTAAATCTAAAGAAATCTTAGAACATATTAATGTTTTTGGTGGCGAAGAACGCTTTTGGTTAGGTCCAGAAGGAGGCCAATATTCTATCTTCTTTAAAAAAGGAACTGAATTCACTTTAGAGGATTGGTACACGCCAAAACTAATCGATTTAGAACCTTTTGATGTAAAAGAGCAATCTGTTAACAAAGTCGTTTTTACCAAAGAATCAGCTTTAAAAAACTATGCTGGTTTTCAGTTCGATTTAGGCATAGAACGTGAAGTTTCTATTCTTTCTAAAAATGATATTCAAAAAGAATTAAGCTTAGAAAACTTGCCTGATGAATTAAAAACCGTTGCTTATAAAACCAAAAACACATTAACTAATATTGGAAAAGTAGACTGGAAAAAAGAAACAGGATTATTATCTATTTGGATGTTGGGTATGTATAATCATTCTCCAAATACTACAATTATGGTACCTTATGTGCAAGGCAATGAAGCTGAGTTAGGAGCTGTTGTGAACGATGCATATTTTGGAAAAGTACCTTCAGATCGTTTGGTGGTAAAAAAAGGTATTATTTATTTTAAAGGTGATGGTGAATATCGAAGCAAAATAGGATTATCACCCAAAAGAGCTAAAGATATTGCAGGTTCTTATGATTCAAAAAATGGCGTTTTAACCATTGTAAAATACAATCAACCAAAGAATGCTACAGATTATGTAAATTCTATGTGGGAAATTCAAGATAAACCTTTTGAAGGAGATGTAATTAACGCTTATAATGATGGAGCTCCAGAACCTGGAGCAAAACCATTAGGACCATTTTATGAATTAGAAACATCGTCTCCAGCTTTAGCTTTAAAGTCGGGACAAAGTGGAACACACATGCAATTCACTTTTCATATTGAAGGAGATGAAGCTAATTTAAATCCTATTATTAGTCAATTGTTTGGAGTTTCAGTAGACACAATTAGAAATGCTTTCAACTAAAAACACTACAAACTATGATATTTATAAAAAAAAGGCTTTTATTTTTAATTTTAAATCTAGCTTTTCTGGCTTGTACAAGTCAAGAGATTAAAACGAATAAACCAAACATCATCTATATTTTAGCAGACGACTTGGGTTATGGTGATGTAAAAACTTTTAATCCAGAAGGAAAAATAGCAACTTCTAATTTGGATGAAATGGCTGAAAATGGTTTGAAATTTACAGATGCACATACTTCATCAGCTGTTTGTACACCAACTCGTTATGGAATTTTAACAGGTAGATATAATTGGAGATCAGCGTTAAAGAGTAGCGTAATAAATGGCTATTCAAAATCATTGATAAAACAAGAGCGAACAACGATTGCAGAAATGCTAAAAAGGCAAGGTTATAATACTGCGTTTATTGGAAAATGGCATTTAGGTTGGGATTGGAAAATAGATAAAGAAGATCCAAATCCAAATAGTCCAAAAACGGCGCCTGTTGTAGATTTTACTGTACCTATTAAAAACGGACCATCAACACACGGTTTTGACTATTCTTTTGGTTTTTGTGCATCATTAGATATGGCACCTTATGTATACGTAGAAAATGATATGCCAACTATGGTGCCCACAAAATACACAGCGAATAAAAAGAAAGAGTTTTGGAGAAATGGACTTACTTCAGATGATTTTGTTCATCAGACAGTATTGCAAGATTTAACAGAGAAAGCTATTGAATATATTAATTTAAAGGCAAAAGATAAAAAACCTTTCTTTTTATATTTTCCATTACCATCACCACACACACCTATTTTACCTTCAGAACAATTTTTAGGGAAAAGTAAAACAAATGAATATGGAGATTTTGTAATGCAAGTTGACGATGTAGTTGGGCAAATTAGAAAAGAGCTAAAACGTTTAGGAATTTCAGAAAATACATTGTTGGTTTTTACAAGTGATAATGGCTGTTCTCCAAAAGCAGATTTTAAAGAATTGGCTCAGGTTAACCACAAACCAAGTGGTGTTTTTAGAGGAGCAAAAGCAGATATTTTTGAAGGAGGCCATAGAGTGCCTTTTATTGTGGAATGGCCAAAAAAATCATTAAAAAATGTAAGTTCAGATAAAATAATTTGTACTACAGATTTTTTTGCAACCTGTGCAGAAATAACAGAATATCAAATAAAAGATAACGAAGCAGAAGATAGCAATAGTATGTTGCCTTTAATTACTGGTACAAAAGATATTGATATTAGAGAATATATAGTGAGTCACTCCATCAGTGGAGATTTTGCGATCAGGAAAGGAGATTGGAAACTAATTACGTGCCCAGGTTCTGGAGGCTGGAGTTATCCTAGACCAAGAGATATTAAAAGTCAAAAGTTAGAGTTACCAAAAATGCAGTTATATCATCTAAAAAACGATGTTGGAGAAACTAAAAATTTGATTGCAGAATATCCAAATAAAGTAGCTGAATTAAAAGCAGCTCTTAAAAAAATTATTTTAGAGGGAAGAAGCACAAAAGGAGAGATTCAAACTAATGAAGGAATGGACAATTGGCTACAAATTGAAGCAATTATAGAGTAAATAATTTTGAGAAACTCAATTAAAAAGGTCAAAAATGCTGTTGTTAACATTAATTTGGGCGAATTGGGTAACAAAAAGCATGAAATGAGCAACCTGTTTTTGTATTGTGGTTAGATATTTGTTATAGCTAATAATATCAATAGTTATAGTTTTTAATACAGTAGATAAATACATAAAGAATGGTAAAAAACTTCTTCATATTTTTTGCACTAATCCTAGGATGTTTAAGTGGTATTGCTCAAACAAATTCTGAAAAACCGATGGCAGATTTTTTCGTGTCAACAAAAGGTTCAGATAATTGGTCTGGTACTTTAGCATCACCAAATGCCTCTAATACTGATGGTCCTTTTGCAACGTTAGAGCAAGCTAAAGATGCTGTTCGTAATCTAAAGAAAAAGGCATCAAAAGATATTGTTGTTTTGATTCGAGATGGCGTTTATCAACTTAAAGAAACAGTTGTTTTCGATTTAAAAGATTCAGGAGAAGATAACAGTATAACGTACGCTGCTTATCCAAATGAAACACCTGTATTTAGTTCTGGCAAAGAAATTACTGGTTGGACAAAAGTAACGAAAACACTTTCTGGATTGCCCAAAGAGGCTGTTGGTAATATTTGGGCTGCTGATGTTTCTGATAAATTTTTAACGCTTTATGATGATGAAGGAATGTTGCCACGTGCACAATCAGAACGTTATATGCCATTAGAAGGAAGTAAAAAAAACAAACTCCTTTTTCCGAAAGGAACTTTAAAAAATTGGTCGAATGTAGAAGATGTAGAAATTTTGGTGCGTCCTACAAGAGAGTGGATTGTAAATATGCTACCACTTAAATCTATTGATGAAAAAAAGGGTGTCGCCCTTACATCAGTTGATGCAACTTATGCAATCACTAAAAAAGGTTTTTGGGTAGAAAATGTTCTGGAAGAATTAGATAAACAAGGAGAATGGGTATTAAATACAAAAGAGAAAAAAGTGTACCTCTGGCCTAGAAACAACAAGTTTTCTATAGTTGCCCCAACATTATTAGAACTTATAAAAGTAGAAGGTAAAATAGATTTTAAAGGTGCAACAGATATTCCTGTGCGTAACATTCACTTTAAAGGGCTAACTTTTAAACACGGAGAACGTTATACGTTAACCAAAGACGATGCTGGTTTACAACATGATTGGGACATGTTAGATAAGAATAATGCACTAGTGCGTTTTCGTGGAGCAGAAAATTGTTCTATACAAAAAAGTCATTTTTTACATAGTGGAAGTGGCGCAATTCGCGTGGATTTACATGGCATTAATAATAATATTTCTAACAATCATATTGAGTATATGGGAGGAGGAGGAATTCTACTCTGTGGTTATGGACCTGGCACAAAAGATGTAAATAAAAACAATACAGTTTATAATAATAACATCCATCATGTTGGTGAAATTTATTGGCAATCTCCAGGAATTTTTCTTTGGAACAGTGGAAATAATCAAGTAGCAAACAATTTAATTCATGATACTAATTACTGTGGATTGATAGTTTCTGGATGCGTTATTAGATTTTTTAAACGCTCTAACAGAAGAGAACAGCATAGAGCAATTAGATGGGATGAAATAGGAAAATTACCTAAAGTAAATGATTTAACACCCGATGATGTTCGTCCTTATTGGCATAGTAAAAACAATATTATAGAATACAATGAAATTCATCATGTAATGAAAAAGTTAGGTGATGGAAATGGAATTTATATTCGTGCTTCTGGCGCTGGCAATATAATTCGACGCAATTATGTGCATGATTTAGTTGCAAAAACAGGAAAACAAAGTGCTATTAGAACTGATGGCGGTCAAATGGATGTTTTAATTTCTGAAAATCTAATTTATAATTGTAGATCACAAGGAATGACTTTAAAATTGAATAATCGTTTTGAAAATAACATTATAGCAGATATTATTCCACCTGGAGGAACTTATTTAAAATTAGTAGAAGGTCCATCAAATGGAGCCACTAACAAAAGAAATATTTTTTATTCAACTTTTGAAACTTGTACTTTTATTACGGAGCCAAAAGAAGGAAAGGGATTAGTTGGTGAAGATAGTAGAGGTAGAGTACCTGCAAGGATAAAGGATGTAGACTCCGATTATAATATTTATTTCAATAAAGTTGATATTTCAATCGCAGAAAAACGATTAGCAAAATCACAAGCTGATGGAGTAGATAAAAATAGCAAAGCAACTGACCCAATGTTTGTAGATCCAGAAAATGGAGATTTTAGATTTAAACCTGATTCTCCTGCATTAAAAATGGGGATTTTACCTATAGATATTTCAAAAATTGGTTTACAAAATCAAAAGTAACAACTTTATTTTATATTAAAATATACACTGATAAAGACGAAAATTATGCATAAGATTAAAAATAAATGGATTATTATATTCACTTTAATAATTGGATTAGGATGCAGTTCTGCACAAATAAATACGAATAATAAAGCAGATTTTTTTGTTTCTACCCAAGGTTCAGATAGTTGGTCTGGTACATTAGCAGCGCCAAATGCAGCTAAAACAGATGGTCCTTTTGCTACATTAGAAAAAGCTAAAGAGGCTGTTCGAGATTTTAAAAAAGACAATAAGAAAGATATTTTAGTGTATATAAAAGAAGGTTTTTATCAATTAAATAAAACCATAGTTTTCGATTTAAAAGATGCTGCTGAAGATAATTATAAAATTACTTACGCTGCTTATCCAGGAGAAAAACCCGTTTTTAGTTCGGGAAAAGAAATTACAGGATGGGAAAAAGTAACGACCAAAATTTCTGGATTGCCTAAAGAAGCAGAAGGTAAAATTTGGGTTGCCAATGTTTCCGATAAATTTTTAACCCTTTATGATGATGAAGGAATGTTACCTCGTGCGCAATCAAAAGGAATTATTACTGGAGAAAAACAGAATGGTAGAGACCGTGTTAAACTTCCTGAAGGATTTATAAAAAACTGGGATAATGAAAAGGATGTTGAAATTAAAGTTAGACCACATCATGCTTGGATAACAAATATGCTTCCAGTATCTTCTTTTAATAAAAAAACAAATACAGCCAATACTTCAGTAGCTGCAACTTATGCCATGAATGTTCTTCATTTTTTGAAAGATACAGAAAACCTTTGGGTTGAGAATGTAATAGAAGCATTAGATGAAAAAGGAGAATGGGTACTAAACACAAAAGAGGGCAAAGTATATTTATGGCCAAGAAATGATTCTCCTGTTGTTGCACCATCATTAATGGAATTAATTCGTGTAGAAGGCAAGATAAGAGAGTCTAAACAAGAGGATATACCAGTTCGTAACTTGCATTTTAATGGTTTAACCTTTAAACACGGAGAAAGATATACTTTAAATGCAGATGATAAAGGTTTGCAACATGATTGGGATATGATGGATAAAGACAATGCTTTGGTTCGTTTTAGAGGAACAGAGAATTGTGTGATTGAGAATTCTCATTTTTTACATAGTGGAAGTGGAGCCATTAGAGTAGACCTGCATGGAATGAATAATAAAATTGCTAACAACCATATAGAACATATGGGAGGAGGTGGAATTTTACTTGCAGGTTATGGACCTGGAACAAAAGATGTTAATAAGAAAAACACGGTTTATAATAACAATATTCATCACGTAGGAGAAATTTATTGGCACTCACCAGGAATTTTTGTTTGGCAAAGTGGCGAAAACAATATTTCAAATAATTTAATTCATCACTTAGATTATACATCGATTATTTTATCGGGTTGTATGACAGATTTTTTTGCAAAAAAAGGAAATGGACGAGAGCTTTTGAGAACTTTACGTAGAGATGAAATGCCAGAATTTGAAAAAGGCCTAACTTTAGAGGATGTTTTACCTTATTTACATACGCATGATAATATTGTAGAAAATAATGAAATTCATCATGGAATGCAAAGACTAGGAGATGGTAATGCTATATATATACGTGGTTCTGGTAAAGGAAATATTATTCGTAGAAATTACATTCACGATATGGTTGCAGATATGATTATGCAAGCTGCCATTAGAACAGATGGTGGACAAACAGGAACTTTAATTACAGAAAACATCATCTTTAATGCTACTTCTCAAGGTATTCTTACTAAACTAGATAATAAAGTAGAAAATAATATTGTTGTAAATATTATTGCACCACCAAGAGGGTATTACTTATCTGTTAGAGAAGGCCCTTTAACAGGAGCAACTATTAAAAATAATATTTTTTATGCGTTTACGAATGAGTCAAGATTTATTGATGAGTTACCTCCTGGAAAAGCAGGAAGTTCAGAAGATAGAAGAGGTAGAGCATTGGCCAGAGCAATGGATGCAGATACAGATAATAACATTTATTTCTGTAAAACAAATCCAGAAAAAGGGAAAGAATTGATTGCAAAGAATCAAAAAAACGGAATAGACAAAAATAGTAGAGCTGTTGATCCACTTTTTGTTGATGCTGAAAATGGCGACTTTAGATTTAAACCAGATTCTCCAGCTTTAAAAATGGGCATTAAACCGATTGACTTTTCTAAAATAGGGCTACGTGCAACAGAAAGCGTTAAAAACTAAGTGAAAAGGAGGTAATTCAGGCAAATTATAAAAAATAATATTATTTAAAAAAAGAAGAAAAGTTTAAGGATTAATTGTATAGCTTTTAAAAACTAGTTAATAAGTTCGTAAATCTATTAACAACTTTAGATGATACTTTATTCAAAAGTAAAAATATAAAATTAGGAAAAAAAGAATTTAAATAGGTAAATAAATGGTAAGTTTAATCCGTTTTCTAGTTTACAAAAAACAATTCAAAGTAACGCACTAATATAAGTTTTAATAATGAAAAGCTTTATCTAAACTTGAAGTTTAAAATTAATTTGTTTTGAAGGAACTAATTATTATATTCTAGCCATAAAATTAGTTATAGCTTTTAATAATTCTAATCATAAAAATCCCGAAAGAAAAATCGTTTAGTTAACTAAAGTAAGAATCCAAATTCAATTGGAAGCCCAAGAAATGTTTATAAAAATATTGAGAAAATATTATTAAAAAATTATTTTTTTCAATTATTAATTTTTTTTGGCTTGCTAATATTTTTGCTTAATTGGGATCAACACCAAAAGTTGTGGAGTAAATAAAAAATAAAGAACTTTGTAAAAAAAGTTTTTATGTCTTCAGACACTTTATTATCGATTGCAAAATTTTTATTACCAGAAGTATTAGTTAGTT
>Ga0115565_10002227_pt1 | contig 15041 bp, 12 predicted proteins | sample COGITO_mtgs_1105_FD_87199 | JGI IMG/M metagenome (GOLD analysis project Ga0115565, IMG submission 87199) | Pelagic marine microbial communities from North Sea - COGITO_mtgs_110530 | ecosystem: Environmental > Aquatic > Marine > Epipelagic | place: Germany:Helgoland, sampling site Kabeltonne... | reverse complement strand
CATGCGCCTTGAGTGTCTCCATGCAGCCTTGGCTAAGACCTGGATACATTGCCCATGAATGATTAGCCCCTGAAAACCACTCAGCCAGCGATGACGACAGTGAATATGGAAGGCCTTGACCGCCGTATTCAATCGGATGTGCTAACGAAGGCCATCCGCCCTCGACGTATTGATGATAAGCTTCTTTAAAGCCAGTGGGCGTAGTGACCACACCATCATTAATCGTGCAACCCTCGTCGTCACCTACACTGTTAAGTGGCGCTAAGACGTTCTCCGCAAACTTTGCAGCTTCTGCGTAAATTGCTTTGACAATATCGTCACTCGCATCTGCAAAACCCAAGTGTTGGTAATGCTCTTCAAAACCCAACAATTCGTTGATCACAAATAGGGTATCTCGTTGTGGTGCTTTATAATTCTGCATAACGTTCTCTCTTGTTAACGCACAAAGTCTAGAATGAGACTTTGTGAATACTGCTGTTTACTAAATCATATTTATTCAATTGCATTTATTTACTGCTGGAAAAATTTTTGTTGTCAGCAACTAATTGATTCAACATTGGCGAGGGGCTAAACCATTGTTTGCCATATTCGCCTAAGGTATCTCGATAGTATTCTAGACGCGCTTTAACTTCTGCCAAGCCAATCTCATCCGCATACTGCATAGGTCCTCCTCGAAACACGGGGAAACCATAGCCATACACATAAATTACATCGATATCACTGGATTTGGACGCTATATTTTCGTGCAAGATATCCGCGCCTTCATTTATTAAAGGGTACAAGCAACGCTCTAATATTTCTTGGTCAGAAATGTCACGCTGTTTAATACCTAAGCGCGCAGCTTCTTGCTTAGCAATGTCAATCACCGCAGGGTCTGGAATTGGCTGGCGATTGCCTGCTTCATATAAATAAGCGCCCTTGCCGCACTTCAAACCGACACGACCCTGTTCCACTAATTTGTCCGCTACGATACAGTAACTCGGATCATGTTTTATGAATTCACGCCTTGATTCACGCACAAAATAACCGATATCCAACCCCGCCATATCCCCCATTGTAAACGGGCCCATTGGCATACCAAATTTACCCAGCACTCTATCGACTTGTTCTGGGCTCGCACCTTCTAACATCAACCTATTTGATTCTCGGCCATATGGCTCAATCATTCTGTTACCCACAAAACCAAAACAAACGCCCACTAACACACCCACTTTATTAATGGTTTTTGCTAGGTGCAGGCTAGTTTTGATGACGTCATCTGCTGTTTGTGCGCCGCGCACGATTTCCAGCAATTTCATGACATTTGCAGGAGAGAAAAAGTGCAAGCCAATGACATCTTGCGGGCGAGAGGTACTTTGTGCAATTTCGTTCAGGTCAAGCGTTGATGTATTAGAAGCAAGAATAGCACCTGGTTTACAAACTCTGTCTAGTGCACCAAACACCTCTTTTTTGACTGACATCTTTTCAAACACCGCTTCAATCACCAAGTCAACGTCACCTAGGTCTGCATAATCAGTCGTCCCAGAAAGTAAGTTCATTCTATCGGTGACTTGTTGCTCTGACAGCTTGCCCTTTTTGGCACTATTGAGGTAGTTTTTATGGATCAAGGCAAGACCTTTGTCCAAGGCTTCCTGTTTCATTTCGAGCATAACAACTGGAATGCCAACATTAGCAAAATTCATTGCAATCCCGCCCCCCATCGTACCAGCACCAATAATAGCGACCTTTTTAATGTCTCTTACCTTGGTATTTTTGTCCATTCCTTGCACGTGTGATGCGGCTCTCTCAGCAAAGAAAAAATGCTGCTGCGCCCTTGCCTGCGGTGTATTCATGCATTCCATGAAAAGCGCTGACTCCCGCTTTAAACCATCTTCAAATGGCAACTCGAAAGCGGCTTTTACAGCTTTGACACACTGCAAAGGAGCAAAAAAACCCTTAGTTTTGGCTGCCACACCTTGAGCATACTTCTCAAACAAACCAGCCGTTTTGGCATCTAAATTAAGCGTTATAGCCGATACGGGCTTGACTGGAAATTCTTCTTCTATTGCCGTCGCAACAAACTTAGCGGCTTGTTCAAACAAGTGTTCAGGTTTTTCAACGATGACATCAAACACAATGTCAAGTTTTTGAACAGAAGTAGGAGCTCCGGTGACAATCATATCAAGTGCTGTTTGTACATCCGCCAGACGCGGCAAACGCTGAGTACCGCCTGCCCCAGGTAGTATGCCTAAATGAACTTCAGGCAAACCAACTCGATTTTTGGCGTGCGTAATTCGATAATGACATGCAAGCGCCAACTCTAGACCACCACCAAACGCATTTCCGTTAACAATTGCGAATACAGGTTTAGTTGAGTTTTCTACCACGTTTAGTACTTCTGGCAGCATGGGCGACAAATCATCAGCATTTCCGAATTCAGATATATCAGCGCCCGCACTGAACAAAGCTAAGGAAGAGGTAATCGTAATACCTTTAACACTGGCGTTATCTAGCGCCGCATTCATTGCCTCGATAATGCCTAAACGCACCGCTTTGGATAATGCATTTACAGGTGCACTATTCAATGTAATGTTGGCAATTGCACCACTGATTTCTAAGCTGACAACTGATGAAGTAATAGTGTTTTGAGACATATCAAATTCCATGGCTAAATTATGAAAACAAAATGTTAAGACATCTATCGTTATCATCCCACTTTATTGATGTTATGACGCTGAATAAGTACAGCAAATGTATATACCCCTCATAGACATATATAAAGATTAAAAATGTCAATTTAAGCGCCTTTGCTATTAATATTAAGCCCAGTGTTTACACGTTAATAACAACAAGGAAATAGAAATGGACAGTTTGTTAGATTTTTCAAATAAGACCGCCATTATCACCGGTGCCGGAACGGGCTTTGGCAGATTGCTCGCGCAAGGATTGCATCAGCGAAACTGCAATCTAGTGCTCACTGATATCAACCCAGCTGAGCTTGCGAACACCGTAGCTCTGTTGACCAAAAATTCTGAAAGTGTCGTTAGTATGGTCGGTAACTTTGCCGACGAAGCATCATCAAAGCAGGCTGTTGAACTGGCCAAATCAACCTTTGGTAAACTCGATATTGCTGTTAACAATGCTGGCATAGCGCACACGCAGTCAGCCACGCACGAACTGACAGAGGCCATATTTGACAGTCAATTTGATGTCAACGTTAAAGGTGTTGCGTTTGGCATGAAGTATCAGGTATTGGCAATGCTGGAAAACAAACAAGGACATATTCTTAATGTCAGCTCATTAGCGGGTTTAGGAGGTGCTCCTAAAGCAGGTGCATATGTGGCTGCAAAGCATGCTGTGGCAGGACTGACAAAAACAGCCGCAGTGGAATACGCAAGGTACGGCATTCAGGTAAATGCGATCTGTCCATTCTTTAGCCCGACCAACATAATGAATATTGATGGATTGGTAACTGATGAACAACGATCAATGTTGGCAAAAGGCAGCCCCATGAAACGCTTGAGCGAACCTCAAGAAATTGTCAACGTGATGATATTAATATTGTCACCTGGCAATACCTATATGAATGGCCAGTTAATAGCAGTTGATGGTGGCGTTACCGCTTGGTAGAAAAATTAACCAAATAGGCAAAACAACCTTAACATAATGATTTTGTTAGGGTTTCCTCCTTAATAACCCCATTCATGTATTCATCCACATACCTTAGTATCTTCGTTACGACTGATTTATGCTAATTCCAAGCGTATATTTTAACTCAACCACAGTCCATAAATGTAAAAGGTGAAGAAATCATGTTGAAAACGAAACTATTCGCTGTAGCAATATTAGGCAGCTGTGCATTACAAGCTAGCGCTAACGATATATCTGCAGCACTCGCAAACATCTGTAACATTGTCGTTGCAGATGACAAAAGCGAATTGAGAAAGAAGATGAAAATCGTACGGTCTGACTTTCAAATGAAGTTACAAGACTACTACGACGGCGTTTCTTGCAATGGCAACAGTCTGATACGCACAGCTGTGCTTAACAACGCAGTCGAAGCAGGGACGCTTTTGGTTAAGAAAATCCCTAGAAAGCACCTCTCTGCACCGGCAAAGGACGGCAAAACACTGCAAGCTTGGATAGACGAAAATGGTATGACGGACAACCCTATTGCCGCCGAGTTATCGGAGCGCATTTAAACTTTAATCACATGTTGATGACAAATTTCAACATGGTAGGCAGAGTTACCTCTGCCAGTTAGGGCAACTCTCTGAGTTGCCCTTTTTTATACCTAAGGCGTAATAACCACCTTGCCTTTGACTTGCCGAGACGTTACATAGTTTAAAGCGTCAATCGAATCAGACAACTTAAAAGACTTGTCAATAACGACTTTTACTTTTCCTTTTAAATACCAATCCACTAACTCTTGCATATTTTGCATAAAATCCTGCGGCTGATGCTGCGTAAACGACCCCCAAAAAACGCCCATCACTGAATACCCTTTGACTAACGCTAGGTTGACAGGAAATTTAGGTATTTCTCCACCTGCAAAACCGATTATCAACAAACGTCCGTTCCATGCCATCAATCGAGAGCAAGTATGAAACATATCCCCTCCGACGCATTCATAAACAACATCTACCCCCCTGTTTTTGGTAAGTTCTTTGACGCTTTGCTTCAAATCTTCAGTGCTGTAGTTAATGCAATAATCGGCACCATTTTGCTTTGCCACCGCACACTTTTCGTCACTGGAGCATACTGCGATGACGGTGGCGCCCATTTCCTTGCCTATCTGCACTGCTGCTAACCCCGTGCCACCCGCTGCGCCAGTCACCAACAAGATTTCGCCCGTTCGGATCTGTGCACGTTGTTTTAAGCCATGATGCGCGGTCGCATGCGCAGTCACTAAACCGGCGGCCTCATCTAGTGGAATGTCTGTTGGAATGGGCATTACGTGTGACATTGGCACTAATACTTTTTGGGCATAGCCACCCAACATACATAAACCAATCACCTGTTGCCCCACTTTTAAATGCGGTACACCTTCGCCTAGTTCTAAAATTATGCCCGCGACTTCGCTACCGGGGATAAAAGGCAAATCTGGTTTCATTTGATACAAACCCTGCACCAACAAGTTGTCTGGAAAATTAACGCCAGCGGCTTTGACATCTATCAACACATGTCCTGGTTTGATAATCGGGTCTGGCATGTCGGCATATTCCAAGGTGTCGACAGCCGCAAACTCTTTACATACAATCGCTTTCATATTATGACTCCTATTATCCTACTAATGTTTTATCGCTCAAGGCTTCGGCGGCTAGATTGCGTCCAAGTTGCATCATGTGCACTTGATCTGGGCCGTCTGCCAGCCTGATCGTGCGCGCGTAGGCTAACATTGCCGACAAACATGTATCTTGCGATGTGCCCGCAGCACCATGAATTTGAATTGCTTCGTCGATTACTTCGCAAGCCATTTTGGGTGCGACAATTTTGATGGCAGCAATAATGTTTTTGGCAACTTTGTTGCCGTATTTATCCATATGGTCTGCCGCTTTGAGTGTCAATAAACGTGCTTGCTCTACTTTGCAGTGCATCGCCGCCAAACTTTCTCTTACGGACTGTTGCTTTGCCAATGGCTGACCAAATGCCACACGGTCGTTTACGCGTTCACATGCCATGTCTAGCGCGCGCTGAGCGCAACCGATTAAGCGCATGCAGTGGTGTATTCTGCCTGGGCCCAAGCGACCTTGAGCAACTTCGAAGCCTCTCCCTTCACCTAACACCAGGTTTTGAGCAGGCACAATGACATCTTCAAACAGTACTTCTGCGTGACCAACCGGCTCATCTAAGTAACCCATTGCTGACATCGGACGCACAACGGTGACCCCTGGCGTGTCTAAAGGCACTAAAATTTGAGACTGTTGCGAATGCCTTGGTGCTGCTGGGTCATTTTTGCCCATTACAATCAAAATTTTACAGTTGGCGTTCATCGCACCGCTGGTATACCACTTGCGCCCATTGATTCGATATGTGTCACCTTCGCGCTGAATACTGGTTTCGATATTTGTCGCGTCAGAAGAAGCAACAGCCGGTTCTGTCATCGCAAACGCAGAACGGATCTCACCGTTCAACAAAGGTTCTAACCATTTCTTTTTTTGCTCATCGCTACCGTACTTTGCCAGTACCTCCATGTTGCCTGTGTCTGGCGCACTGCAGTTAAATACCTCTGAACTCCACAGTACACGGCCCATTAACTCGCACAGTGGTGCATATTCTAAGTTGCTAAGTCCTGCTCCAAAAGGCAAATACTCGGCGGGTAAAAACAAGTTCCATAACCCTGCCGCTCTTGCCTTGGCCTTTAGGCCCTGCATCATCTCTGGCGTTTTCCAAACTGATTCTCCCGCAAAGATAGCGGCATGATACTGCTCCTCTATGGGAAAAATATTTTCTTGCATAAACGTATCAAGTTGCTTCATTAAATCACTGGTTTTTTGCGGATAATCAAAATTCATATTAGAGTGCTCCTGTAATCGGCTGATATATCTTATTCATCTGATATCAACTGTATGTAATTAGGTGTTTTCGTGACGGCATATCAAGATGGCTAACCGCATTAAACGTGCTCAACTGATAGCCCTTATCAGAAAAGAAAAAATGATTGACGCTAGTGTTTTTGATTTGCAGATTAAAATCTATGGCTTGCTGAACACTAACGCCTAGCAAGTTCATCAACATGATGGCAATCGCCCCGCCAGATGTTGCTACTAGTACATTCTTGCTGCCAGCGCTTTGAATCTGAGCAGTCGCTGCTGCAACCCGAGACTGAAATTCAATCCAGGTTTCTGGTAAGCCATCAACTAAATGACCTTGTGCCCATTCTTGCATTGCACTTTTGAGCAAGCGGTAGTACACGCTTCTCTGAGCGCCTTTTGGCGGTGTTAAGTCGGGATAACGCACTAAATATGCTTTAATAACCGACTCAAAATCGAATTCATTCCAAGCAGTATTTTCAACTCTCTTACCGTTTGTCTGAGCAAATTTCAAAATACCGTCAGCGGTTTGATGATGGCGCTTCATACTGCCCGTCACCACCATATCAAAACTAATCTCGCGCTCCTGACAAAACTGACCAAGTAATTCGGCTTGTTTGATGCCGATATCACTTAGCTGATCGTAATCTTGCGCACCAAACGATGCTTGGCCATGCCTAACGAGATATAACTGTGCCATGCAATTCTCTCTTATTTCTTGTAAATAAAATGTTATGTTTATTTCCCGTATAAGGGTAATTGATTGTGATGATGCTCTTTTATCACCGATTTCTATGATGACAAAAGCGTTTTGCATGGACAAAATAAGTAAAAAAAATAGTGCCGTAAATAAAGGTTAGTTGACCAAGATCAAACAGCAAATTTATCTATTTCGTACTATAGCGGTTCATCAGCTTGAGGATAATGACGTGCTAGCCCTTTTCGATCAAACCATTCTGGATAAATATAATACACCTGCGCCGCGCTACACGTCATACCCCACCGCTCTGTCGTTTAAACACGACTTTAACGCGTCGGATTACACACAAGCAATAGAGGCTGGAGCGACCGCCAACCATCAACAAGCACTGTCATTGTATATCCATATCCCATTTTGCCACAGCCTATGCTATTACTGCGGTTGCAACAAAATTGTGACGCGTCATGCGCACAAAGCAGATGAGTATATTGACTATTTAGTCAAAGAAATCCTCAGTCGAGCGAATGATTTTAATCGCTATCAGGTCAGGCAGATTCATTTTGGGGGTGGCACGCCAAGTTTCTTAAGCGCGACGCAACTGCAAAAGATTTTAAGTATTATCAAATCCACTTTTAGTTGCGCAGACCAAATCGATTTAGGAATAGAGATAGACCCTCGCCGTATCGCGGTAACTTATATTGATGAGCTTGCTTGCCTCGGGTTTAATCGTCTAAGTATTGGTGTGCAAGATGTCAACACGGATGTGCAAGAGAAAATTAATCGCGTACAAAGCACTATTTTTATTCATGAGTTGGTATCGAGAGCTAAAATGCGTTCGTTCACGTCGGTTAACTTAGACCTTATTTATGGCTTGCCATCGCAGACAATACAAGCCTTTGATAAGACACTTGATGAGATAATTGCCATCGACCCCGACCGAATATCACTTTTTAGTTATGCGCATTTGCCTGAGCAATTTGCAGCTCAACGCAAAATTAAAGATGAATGGTTACCTAACGCACAGGATAAAATGGCGCTGTTGCAACTCAGTGTCAACAGACTCACTCAAGCAGGTTATATATTTATTGGCATGGATCATTTCGCAAAGCCAGAAGACGAGCTATGCAAAGCACTTGATAAAGGTGAGCTACATAGAAATTTTCAAGGCTATACGACCAAACAATACTCTGCATTGTTAGGCCTAGGTGTAAGTTCAATCTCAAGTATTGATTCAATTTATGTGCAGAATAGCAAAGACTTGAAAGATTATTATGCGCGTATCGATAACGGTTGTGCTGTTGATAGCTCAGCGTCAACTCAAGACCCATCAGTCTTTATTGATAAAGGCGTGTGTTTGTCACAAGACGACCTTATCAGGCGCGATGTCATACAAATGCTGATTTGCAACTTTTCACTGAATATGAGCTCAATAGAGAACCAACATGGCATTGTATTTGACCAATACTTTGCCAAGGAATTATCACAATTAAAAGCGTTTGAAGCAGAGGGTCTGCTTTATCTAACGCCACATCAGATCATAGTTGCGGAGAAAGGGAGAATGATCATTCGCCACATTTGTATGAAGTTTGATGCACAACTGTCAACAGCTGCGCATCACAACAGGTTTAGCAAAGGTATTTGAAGCCGATTTGTTAATCGGCCTACACACCTCTAAGCTATATAGGTGAGCCCGGCGGCAATTGCTTCACACTAAAGCGTGCTGGCCATGTGCCGGATATCCAATATTGTTGAATATGTTTGAGTAGTGCCTTATGTGCGGTCTGCTTAGACTTTTTACTGATCCACTTTTCTAGTGCAATTAGTTCACTTTCTAAGGCCAACTTAACCTCAGGGGCCAACTCATCATCAACTAAGGTATCAAAAAACACGTTCAAGGCGACTAAACCAATGCGGTCACTGAGCGCATTTTGATTTTTGTTCTTTAATGTATTATCAAATAAAGACGCAATCAGGTATTCAACAGAAGGTATTTTGCTGTCCATAGAATGCTGATAAGAGAGTCTGTTCAATCTAGTCGGATCAAGTAATATCGTCAGTGAATATCCTGCCGCTGCTTCTGCCGCAGACACTGGGTCAAAGGCAATTCCCATGCGCCCGTCCATGCTCTCTCTGTAACGCGAACTACCATACGCTTTTGGCGGAATAAGGTTAATTATGCGCGATGGTAATGCTAAATACTCAGATGAAATGCTAGAAAGCATCAGCGCAATCGCTTGTTTTTGAACATCTGCATCCACACTAGATACCTGAACCGCATTAGCGTCAGTAGTTTTGACTGCGTATCGATAGTTTATCCCTGAAATCTGTTTTACCAACGCATCAAGCTGATAACGATGTGAATAGTAAATTGGAACCAAGCGCTCTTCTAGGTCAGAAAAGGCGTCACCAAAAGGTAAACTATTGCTGCCAAATTGCGCAAGCGCAAATCGTCTTACTTCACTGATGCGCTTGAACTCGTCGATTGCATCAGATCCATTGTCCCATAAGTGACCATCCGCGGACGCACGTCTGGGAATTCTTGCATCGGGATCAGACTTGTACAAAAACCCATCTACTTTTGCTTGTGTAACTAACGCGAGCAATTGATTTGATTCATCTTCTTCGAAATTCTGATAACCATACTTAACCACATATTTGTCCCAGTCACCGATGCCTTTAGCATAAGCACCCTGCAAAGAAATGGCGTTGTCTTCCAAGCGAATTAAAGGATAAGGATAGTCCATCACTGAGGCTCGCTGATTTTCGCTCGCCGCAAAATTGTGCGCAATACCTAAGGTATGTCCTACCTCATGCGCCGATAATTGTCTAATGCGATCCAGTGCCATCTCAAGCTGCTCGCTAGTGTCAGCATTTTCATTAGAAAACGGACTAGTCATGCCTAAGGCAATTAAATAATCTTGTCGAACACGCAATGACCCAAGCGTCACATGACCTTTAAGTATTTCACCTGTGCGAGGATCGATGACTGAGCTGCCATATGACCAACCTCTAGTCGCTCTATGTACCCATTGGATGACGTTATAACGAATATCCATCGGATCTGCGTCTTCAGGCAACACTTTTACCTGAAAGGCATCTTTATAACCCGCGGCTTCAAAGGCCTGATTCCACCACTGCGCCCCTTCTCTAAGTGCTGTCATCACTGGCTCAGGAATCCCAGGGTCCAAGTAATACACGATTGGTTCGATGGCTTCACTGACAACAGCCGTAGGATTTTTTTTGATCAAGCGATGACGCGGTATATAAGCACGCTCCATTTTGTCTTCTATGGCGGCAGAATAATCTAAATAGCTATGTTTCCAAAACCCAGAAAAAGGATGAAATGCTCTGGCTTTATAATTGTCATCTGGTAGCTCAATAAATGAGTGGTGAAGGTGAACCGTGACGCTTTTTGAATCTGGGGTAACACTTTTTATATAATCTCCCTTTGCTTGCCCACTGAACGTCACGACGGCTTCAAGTTCGGTGTTTTTTTCGAAACTCTTTACGCGCGGCATATACACAGCGGAACGGCTACTATCGGCAGAATATCCGCCTTGGCCCGTTCGACTAAGTCGGCCACTCACATCATGAATGTCTGATAATAAATAATCTGTGTAGTCAAAATATAGTTTAGCGTCTGTTTCGTGTTCCAGTTTAAAACCAGCAATAATTGAATCTGCGAATGCTTCATCAATACTGGCGGCCTCTTGTTTGTTAGAAGACGACGCACGATAATCCGTGTTTAGTTGTTTGAGCATCACTTTGTTGCCGTAGCGTTCAAACCTTATCATGCGAGTCATCCCGAGTTGTCCTCGGTCCAGACCAATGTCATTAGAACCTATGCCGTGCGGCAAGCTACTTTGAAATAGCATATGCTGATTAAGCTGGCGTTTGTCCAAGGCAATAAAAATACTGTCTGTTTGTGCATCATACAACAGCTCCACAAATCCGGTGATTACCTGTTTGTTATCCAAAAAATCAGCTTCTTTTGCATGGCTTAAAAATGCACTTGCTATCAACAAAAGCCAGAAAAACGGCTGTAGAACTAGTTTCATTATCAATCTTCCTTTGTTTAATGGCGGCGGTCTATGCGTTATTTTCTTAACGATAATTACACAAGCTTTGATCTGAATCATCTAATCTAAACCAATGTGCCCTTATAGTGTAGTCATTCCAACATTATGTTTTATGCTCAATAAAAATATTGCGCAATTGGTGATTTAAAATATGCCATTTTTAGAAGTTGTTTCAAACCAGATATTTCAAGACAACGAGGATAATCATGTATTAGCATTAAAACTAGATGCTAATACAGATGTGGTGCTGTCAGACCGTCCTGTGTTTGGTATCGCGGTAACGATCAAAGCGGATTTGATTCAGTACGTCGATACTGTCATCAAACCCAACTTTACTATCGGTTGGATAAACTATGAGGCATTAAGCAAACTAGGTTGTACCTGCGATAAACAGTACTTTGATGCACAAGACTATATTACCAACATTAGTAACCAGCTATGCTTCACACGCACAGTGAGATTGGTCGCTGCGTATAGCAAGATAGGCAGTAACAAAGAAATACTAAAATTTGTTGTTGTATAAGCAGATTTATATTTAAACCGTGATATTTACCCTCCAATTATCTACACTACGCGCTAAACATTAATTATCAAAGCAATATTCAAATTGCCCTAGGAAATCCCTTAAATGCTCAATGATAGACAACTGTTAGTGATGTTGAATTTGCAAGACAGCATGAATAAAAAAGTCAACCCAGCGTGGTTGGATGCAGGTTATGCATACTTGCGTGCGGCGATGATTGAGTCTGTTGAAGCGATTGAACATCATGGCTGGAAATGGTGGAAGGCACAGACTTTGGATCTTGCTCAAGTGCAGATGGAGTTGGTGGATATATGGCACTTCGCCTTGTCTGATATTATTATCACTCACAAAGGTGACTTAAACAAAGCCGCTGCGGTTATATCCAAAGAATTAAAAACACAACCCTCGCAAATCATCTTTGATAGTCAAACCATTGAATTTGACCGTTACTGTCTTGTAGAAAACCTAGAATTAATGGCAGGCTTGTGCGTCGCAAAACGCTTCAGCGTGCCACTTTTTATTAAAATCGTAGAACAAGCTGATATGAATTCGCAGATGCTGTTTGAGCAATACGTGGGCAAAAACGTGCTTAACTTTTTTCGCCAAGATCATGGTTACAAAGACGGTACTTATCATAAGCTATGGCACGGTAGAGAAGACAATGAACATTTGGTAGAGGTGCTTGCGCTGTTAGACCCAAGTTCTGAGGATTACTCCGAACTGGTCTATCGTGGATTGGCACAGCGCTACCCAAGTTAATTTATATCCGAGTTTGCTTTTTATCGTTTACCACTCAATGCAGTGAGTGAGGTTTTATTAAAAGCCTCCAGCAAAATCTGGAGGCTTAGCGGTGATTATCGACTTATGTTGATGCGTGATTCCAGACAACTTTCTCAGAATAATTAGCCAATATAGTGTCTTTGAATTTTTCTTCGATTACATGCCTTTTGACCTTGAGCGTGGGCGTTAGTAAGTCATTTTCAATCGACCATTCTTCGTTAAATACCACTATTCTGTCCAATCTTTGATGACTTTCAAGACCTTGATTAACCGCCTCAAGTGTGGCTAACAAACTTGCTTGGTTGACGGCCTTATCGTGTTTCATCGCATCTTCTGACAATACTAACAGTGCTATTGGTTGTGGCAGGTTGGTGCCTGTTACACAGACCTGTTCGACAATTGAATTTTCCATTATTTTTGCTTCGATGGGCGCAGGCGTGACATATTTGCCTTTTTCGGTCTTAAAGATGTCCTTCAAGCGGCCGGTAATTTTGACGTAACCATCGGCATCAATCTGCCCTTTATCTCCTGTTCTAAGATAACCATCATTGGTAAACACCCCGGATGTTTTTTCTTGGTCTTTGTAATAACCAATCATGTTGCAGGGTGATTTTACTTGAATTTCTCCATCCTCAGCGACGCGAATAGTCACGCCATCGTAGGCTTTTCCGATACACCCGATTTTGTCTGTTCTAAACGGCACACTGCTTGTGCCATAAGCACAGTTTTCGGTCATTCCCCAACCTTCAGAAATATCTACGCCGATTTTGGTAAACCAAGTAATAGTGGCAGGTGCGAGTGGCGCAGAACCAGATGCCCAAAGCCTGGCTGACCCCAAGCCCATTTCAGTGCGAATTTTTTTAGCCACTTTTTTGCCAATAATCGGCAGGCTTAGCAAGAAAGTAAGTTTCTTTTGTGGCAATTTAGCCAACACACCCATTTGAAACTTGGTCCACAAACGCGGTACAGAGATAAACAACGTGGGCGCACAATGTTTGACGTCCCTTGTAAAGGTCGATAGCGACTCAACAAAGGTCAAATTCATTGCCGAGTAATAGCTAGACAACTGAACTAAAACACGTTCAGTGATATGTGCTAACGGCAGATAACTCACAATTCGGTCTTTATCATTTACATCTAACGCACTTAATGAATTACGTGCTGCCCAACAGATCGTTTGATAAGTATGCACAACGCCTTTTGGTTGGCCGGTGCTACCAGAGGTATAAATGATAGTCATAATGTCATTCATATCAGCCACTGGACTGTCTTCCAGTGGCGCTATGTCGGTGAATGACTGCCAACTATTGGTCACTTCTATCCCCTCATAAGGGAAGCCAACCATCTCGACATTTGGCGGGATTGCAGCGACTTGTGGGGCAATATCATCGAGCTTTCCGACAAACACCAATGGGCACTCAGAATGCGCTAACACATATTGAATGGTGTCCACACCTGCTGTAGAAAATATTGGAACTGAAATGTGACCCGCCATTGAAATACCAATATCGGCGATAATCCAATGCGCGCAGTTTTTTGACAATAGGGCTATCCTAGAACCTTTTGGATAGTTTTTAGCCTTTAGTGCTGCGGCTACTTTGCGCGCCTCAGTCAGCGTTTGTTTCCATGTAAATGTTTTGTATTCACCATTGATAGGCTGCTGCATATAAATGTCATCAGGCCGCTGGGACTCCCATTGGTAGAGCATTGCTAAGGGAGATGTAATGACATCTTGCACATTCAAATTAGTGTTATCTAAAGGCATACTTATTCCATTATTGTTTACATGTTCTTTACATACACATAATAATGGCTGAATGAGCATAGAATACAACTGATTTTTTGAGGCTGAACTGTCAGTTTTTTCCGATGAAAACGAAAATACTCTGCAATAACCGTGAGCAGCGCTGCATCAGCAAGCGCTTGTTGATCTGCACTAATATATTGTTTTTATGAATGGTTATCTAAATCCTCCGCGAATGCAATGTCAGGCTGGTTTAATTCTGACCACTGCCTATCTAACAAAGCAAAAACATCCTTTTGTGGCACTGGTTTAGAAAATAAGTATCCTTGTAGATAACGACAGTTAGTTTGGCTAAAGTAGTTGAGTTGTTCAATGTTCTCGATACCTTCGGCGACCGTATCAATATCTAACATCTCGGTCATGATCAAGGTTGATTTGATTATTGACTCAGTTGCACTGTCAATTCCAATATCATCTACAAACGATTTATCAATTTTTAACACATCAATCGGAAAGTCTTTTAAATAACGCAGCGACGAGTACCCTGTGCCAAAATCATCCAACGATATTTTAAAACCAAGTCTTCGCATCTCGTCCATGTAGTCGAGCGTATTGCTATTGTCATCAATTAGTAGACCTTCGGTAATCTCGAAATGAAGTGGCATAGTTAATTTGGCCACCTAACAAGAGATTGTTATGCTAT
>Ga0115565_10002226_pt1 | contig 15045 bp, 10 predicted proteins | sample COGITO_mtgs_1105_FD_87199 | JGI IMG/M metagenome (GOLD analysis project Ga0115565, IMG submission 87199) | Pelagic marine microbial communities from North Sea - COGITO_mtgs_110530 | ecosystem: Environmental > Aquatic > Marine > Epipelagic | place: Germany:Helgoland, sampling site Kabeltonne... | reverse complement strand
CCCGTGTTGCTCTTACCGCCGATGCGGTTCATGGCGACTGCCAACGTGGCATGGGCTTCCGTCGAGATGGAACCCAACGACATCGCACCAGTAGCAAACCGCTTCACGATTTCGGTGGCGGGCTCGACGTCATCAATTGGTATGGCCTTGGATGGATCGAGCTTAAATTCAAACAAGCCGCGCAACGTCATATGGCGACGCGTTTGGTCGTTGATGATTTGGGCGTACTCTTTGTAACTATTCCAGTTTTTGGAACGCGTGCTGTGCTGCAATTTTGCAATTGCATCGGGCGTCCACATATGCTCTTCACCGCGCGAGCGCCAAGCGTACTCTCCACCGGCGTCCAGCATGTTGGCCAACACGGGGGAGCCGCCAAAGGCGAGCTCGTGCATGCGCAGGGCCTCTTCGGCGACCTCGAAAATACCGATACCTTGAACCCGGCTTGGTGTGCCGGTGAAGTACTTGTTAATGAGGTCGGAGTTCAAACCAATCGCTTCGAACAACTGCGCGCCGCAGTAGCTCATGTAGGTCGACACGCCCATCTTGGACATGATTTTCGACAAACCTTTGCCTATGGCCTTCACGTAGTTTGCGATGGCTTTTTCCGCCGACAAATCACCGGGCAACTGCGCATGCAAGCTGTTGAGCGTCTCCATGGCCAAGTAGGGGTGAACCGCCTCGGCACCGTAGCCAGCCAGCACCGCAAAATGATGTACCTCGCGGGCTGATGCCGTCTCCACAACCAAACCCGTCGAGGTGCGCAAGCCCTCGCGCACCAGGTGCTGGTGCACCGCGGACATGGCGAGTAGCGCCGGAATGGCGACTTGCGTCTCACTGACGCCCTTGTCACTCACGATCAAAATGTTTGATCCCGAACGAATGGCATCGACCGCTTCGGCACACAGTGACGCCAACTTTGCTTCAACACCCTCACGTCCCCAGCTGAAGGGATAGGTAATATCCAACGTGGTGCTACGGAACTTGCCGTGTGTGTACTGGTGGATGTTGCGCAACTTCGCCATGTCATCGAAGGTGAGCACCGGCTGGGCCACCTCTAAGCGCATGGGCGGGTTGACTTGGTTGATGTCCAAGAGGTTGGGCTTGGGACCAATAAATGACACCAGCGACATCACAATCGCTTCGCGAATCGGGTCAATCGGTGGATTGGTTACTTGGGCAAACAGTTGCTTAAAGTAGTTGTAAAGGGGCTTGCTGCGGTCTGACAAAACCGCCAGTGGGCTATCGTTACCCATAGAGCCTAGTGCTTCTTCGCCATTGGCAGCCATGGGGCTCATCAAGAACTTGATGTCCTCCTGCGAGTAGCCAAATGCTTGCTGCATGTCCAACAAACCGTCAAACGGTGCTGGCGCCTCGGAAACGGCGTCGATACGATCCAACTTGTATCGCAGGTTCTCAATCCACTGGGTATACGGTTTCGCATTCGCCAAGCCCGCTTTTAACTCTTCGTCGTTGATCATGCGACCCTGCTCTAGGTCGATCAAAAACATTTTTCCAGGCTGCAAACGCCATTTGCTAACAATCTTTGACTCAGGTACGGGTAGAACGCCCTGCTCAGAACCCATGATCACCATGTCATCGTCGGTGATGCAGTAGCGCGAAGGGCGCAAGCCGTTGCGATCAAGCGTGGCGCCGATTTGGCGGCCATCCGTAAACACAATGGACGCTGGGCCATCCCACGGCTCCATCATGGCAGCGTGGTACTCGTAAAACGCGCGACGACGCGGGTCCATCTGCTCGTGGTTTTCCCATGGCTCAGGGATCATCATCATCACGGCTTGCGCAATGGGATAACCGGCCATCGTCAACAACTCTAAGCAGTTGTCAAACGTAGCCGTGTCGGACTGACCTGCAAAGCTGATGGGGTACAACTTCTTCAAGTCATCGCCCAAGACGGGTGAGCTCATGACGCCCTCGCGGGCACGCATCCAGTTGTAATTACCTTTCACCGTGTTGATCTCGCCGTTGTGGGCGACATACCGGTAGGGGTGTGCCAATGGCCACTCTGGGAAGGTATTGGTCGAGAAGCGCTGGTGCACCAACCCCAGAGCGGAGACGCATCGGGCATCCTGCAAGTCAAGGAAGTACTCACCCACTTGGTTGGCCAACAGCAACCCTTTATAGACAATCGTGCGCGTCGACATGCTCGGCACGTAATACTCGCCGCTGTGCGTCAACTTCAACGCCTGTATGTTGGCGCTTGCCGTCTTACGAATCACGTACAGTTTGCGCTCTAAGGCGTCCTGCACAATCACATCGTCGCCACGTCCGATGAAGACTTGACGCATGACGGGTTCTTTCTCACGGACCGTGGGTGACATCGGCATCGCTTGATTAACCGGCACGTCACGCCAACCCAAGAGCACCTGGCCTTCTGCCTTGATGGCACGCGCCATTTCTTGCTCACACGCCATGCGTGAGGCGCGCTCTTTTGGCAAAAATACCAAGCCAACGCCGTACTCACCCATGGGCGGCAGCGTCACCCCTTGCTTCGCCATTTCTTCCCGGTACAACTGATCCGGTAGTTGAATGAGCAAGCCCGCACCATCGCCCATCAGGGCATCGGCACCCACGGCGCCTCTATGGTCTAGGTTTTCTAGGATTTGAAGGGCTTGCGACACAATCGCGTGGGTACGGTGCCCTTTAATGTGCGCGACAAAGCCGACGCCACAGGCGTCGTGCTCTTGGCTAGGGTCGTAAAGTCCACCGGCGGTTGCGGCTAATCGTTGTTGCTCGTTATTCACCCTGCGCTCCTGTTGCATCCATGAAGGCAAGGAGAATAAGGTAAAACCCTTAAGCTGGCAAGAAGATAAATTAGGGTCAGTACCTTATTTAAAAGACCGCAACGAGCAAATTGAATTAATTGGGGCCAGATAAAAGGTTTGACTTGTTGGGACGGCCCGCTTTCCCCTTGCTAACGCGGCGAGAAACGATGCCTTGCAACGCTGTTAGAAACGCCTCATCGCCCAAGGCCCAGCCGTTGTGCGTGTGGTCGCGAATCGTCTGCACCAGCGCAGCACTTAAGCCGGCCACGACGCGATCCCGGTAAGCTGCCTCGCGGGCAAACGGCGTATTGCCTAACGTCCAAACCCGCGGCGATGCGACCAACCAAGGCTCTTGCGTTACGCCCACATAATGGGCATAGCTTCCCCACGAATGGGCGCTCGCCTCAGCCACCTCCCCCGCACGCACGGGGGCAAGGTCCATGTAGACCATGCAGGGCAGCAAATACGCATCGACCTGAATCAGGCTACAGCGGTAGCGGCCCTCCCATAAGGTACCTGTTTGGCGATATTTGCGATTGAACGTCGTGACGTATTGCCGGCCGATCGCTTGCATCATCCGCGACACACTTCCCGTGCTCTCAGGCGTAACCAGTAGCTGAACCTCATCTTTCAGCAGCACATAGGCATGGACAGTCACCTGATTGGACGCGCTAAAACGCCTTAAGCAGTCAACCCAGTGCGCACGGTCTGACACATCCCGGAATACCGTTGCGCCGTTGTTGCCTCGAACCACGATGTGGTGCACAAAACCCGGCGCCGTCAAACGGGCCAACCTAGCCATGCGGCCTCAACGTCGCGCCCGCACCAAACACATCCTCCCCCGTGATGCGTGCGTGCTCGCGCATGGCGAACCGATCCGTCATACCCGCTATGTAGTCCGAGACCGATCGCTGCACCGTACTCGCCTTGGGCGCTGAGGTGTCCATCATGTCGGGGGCGGCGAGGTAGGCAGCAAACAAGTCCGTGACCACGCCCTTGGCTGTTGCTGTCATCTCCGCCACCTGCGGGTGGCGGTACAAATTGGCAAATAAGAATTGTTTTAGCACGATGGATTCACGGCGCATGGCCGGTGAAAAGCCAACCAAATCACCGGGTAAAGCACGCACGTCGTCGACTGTCGCGACGCCGGCATCTTGGATATTTTGGCGGGTCTGCGCTGTGACATCAAATACCTGAGCCGTCAATATGCGGCGAATCGTCTCGGCCAACAAGCGTCTTCCAAGCAAGTGAGGGAATGCACGCTTGGCCTCGTTGGCATACGTCAGCACCAAAGGAACCGACTGCAGTTGCTCAAAGTCAATGAGGCCCGAGCGCACGCCATCGTCAACGTCGTGAGCGTTGTAGGCGATTTCGTCGGCCAAGTTACACAACTGCGCCTCTAGCGATGGGGATGTTTTGTTGATGAAGCGTGCGCCCACATCGTTAGGTCGCTGTGCCTCTAGCCGCCTCGCATGGCTTAATGCGCAGTGCTTCAGCACCCCTTCGCGTGTCTCAAAGCTTAAATTCAAGCCATCAAACTCAGGGTAAGACCGCTCCAAGGTATCGACCACCCGCAAGCTTTGCAGGTTGTGCTCAAACCCCAATCCATCCACCAGCGTGTCCGCATGATCGCGTACATGTTGACGCATGGCTTCATTCAACGCGTCCTGGCCAGCGTGGCCAAATGGCGTGTGCCCAAGGTCATGCGCAAGCGCCACCGCCTCTACTAAATCCTCATGCAACCCTAAATTACGGGCAATGCTTCGCCCTATCTGCGCCACCTCCAGAGAGTGCGTCAGTCGCGTGCGAAACAAGTCGCCCTCATGGTTCAGGAAAACCTGTGTTTTGTATACCAGACGGCGAAATGCCGTGGAGTGTATGACGCGGTCCCGATCTCGCTGGAACTCATTCCGTGTCAGCGCGGCCGCTTGCGGATGGAGGCGGCCTTGGCTCGTTGACGGGTCGCTTGCGTAGGACGCCAGCGCGCCCAAGGGGTGTTGAACCACATCACGCAACACAACAGGCCTCGATGACGGCGCGCACCACGTCATCATCCGCGGCACCCACCTGCGCCAGACCGCTGTCACAGATTAAAACGAAGCGTATGTGGCCGCCCTGCGCCTTCTTGTCCACGCGCATGTGCTCTAGGTAAATATCTTCGGACGACTGCCCGGAAGCATCCGTCAATTTTGGCCCTTTTATGGGCAAGCCGGCACTATCAATGATGCGGGTCAAACGCACCACCGCATCCATGTCAATCAAGCCCAACCGCTGCGACAAGTGGGCGGCCATCACCATACCGCAACCGACCGCTTCACCGTGCAACCACGTCCCAAAGCCGAGGCCCGCTTCTATCGCGTGTCCAAAGGTATGCCCAAAATTCAGAATGGCCCGCACGCCCGACTCGCGCTCATCCTGAGAAACCACCCAGGCCTTGATCTCGCAACTGCGCTTAACCGCTTGGCCCAGTAAATGGGTATCCCCGCTTCGCAGGCCCGCCATATTGGCTTCTAACCAATCTAAGAACGCCGGATCGGCGATGGGCCCATATTTAATGACCTCGGCCAAACCCGCACTCATTTCACGCGCCGGCAGGGTCTGCAAGGCCCGCAAGTCACAAATGACGCGCTCCGGTTGGTAGAACGCACCGATCATGTTTTTACCGCGTGGGTGGTTAACAGCGGTCTTGCCTCCCACGGATGAGTCCACCTGCGACAGCAGGGTCGTGGGTACCTGTACAAAGGGGACGCCACGCATATAGCACGCCGCAGCAAAGCCGGTCATGTCGCCAATCACGCCGCCACCGAGTGCAAACAACACGGTCTTACGGTCTGCATGCTCGTCGAGCAACACATCAAAAATGCGCTGCAAATGCACCCAGTCCTTGGTGGCCTCGCCATCAGGCAACTCCAACACCACGACACGTGCATACACGCCGTCAATCGCCGCTTTCAATTGCGCTGTGTAGAGGGGCCCCACCACGGTGTTGGTGACGATGAGCGCGGTTTGCGCCTGAGGCAAGCCGTGCCAAACGCTTTCATTGCGCCATGTATCCGCACCAATGTAGATGTCGTAACTGCGCTCCCCCATGGCAATTGGAACCCGCGTTAACTCACCCGCATCTGCGGCAGTGGACACGTCAAGGGGGGGTAGTACAGGCGCTGTCATAGTGGGCTTTGGGAACGTTGGGTTGCGGGTGTCACCGTCGCCAGGTCGCGCATCTCGTGCTGCATGGCAATGGTGTTAACCAGCATATGGACGCTTGGGCGCCCGGTATCGACCGAAAAATGGGCCGCTTCTTGATACAAGTGGTCGCGCTGTTCAAACAAGTTTTGCAAGCGCTCACCCGCATGCCCCCCTTGTAGCAAGGGACGTGTTTTATCGTAACGCAGGCGTTTGGCCAATTCGACGGGTGACGACCGGAGGTAAACCACCCACGCCTGCGCACGCAAACAAGCTCGGTTTTCAGGCCTAAGAACCGCACCACCGCCTGTTGCCAAAACGATGCCGGAGACCTTTTCCCCTTTGTCAGCATCCACGCATAAGCGTGCCAGTACGGCGGACTCGGCATCTCTAAAACTTGCCTCGCCATGCACCTCGAAGTACTGCTTTACTGTGCAGCCCAGTTCGCGCTCCAACTCGTGATCGCTGTCGACAAACTGCCGCCCTAGGCGTCGCGCCAGGTGACGCCCCACCGTCGTCTTGCCAGACCCCGGCATTCCAACAATTGCGATGACAGACATGGTGTAGTTCGGTCGGCTAAGTACAGGTCGGCGCTTATGACGCGCCATCCTGCTTCAAAATATAAGGCGTGAGAAAAATCAGCATCTCTGAGCGATCCGCACGCTCGCTTTGCGTCTTAAACAAATAACCTATACCCGGCAAATCGCCGAGAAAAGGCACTTTTGTTTCTTCGTTCCTATCGTAACGCTCAAATATACCGCCGATCACCACCGTCCCTGTGTTTTCCACCAAAACCTGTGTTTGCACATGTTTGGTGTTTATGGCGACACCCTGCGCTGTCGTTTCTCCACGACTGTCTTTGTGAATGTCGACGTCCAACATCACGTGTCCGTTGGGCGTCACATGCGGCGTAACCTCTAGCCGCAACGTCGCCTTTCTAAATTGGACAGAGGCGCTCCCGTTGGCGTTGATGGATTGGTAAGGGTATTCCGTACCTTGTTCAATCAGCGCCTTCACGAGGTTGGCGGTGACGATGGTGGGACGCGAGACAATTTTCCCTTTGCCTGTCGCCTCTAATGCCGTGAGTTCCAAGGCAATCAAATGGTCTGTTCCCGGACGAAAAAGTGACAACGCAAGCACAGCAGGTTCGCGACCACCTAGGCCAACGGCTGGGAGTTGGACAATGGGTTCGGCGTGCCGGCTTAACCGCACCCCCAGCGACTGGCTAAATCCATCATCTGCCTCCACGATCCGCGCCTGAATTAAGACCTGCCGAACGGGCTTATCTAAGAGCCGAATAAATGCCGCAATCCTCGCCATACGCGGCACCTTGTCACTGACGAACAACTGGTTGGTTCGGGTCTCTGCAATAACGACACCCCTGCTGGATAACAAACCACCCAAACCACCCTGACCGCTCAGCCCAAGCCCAGCCTGATTGGTGCCACCGGCGAGGCGTGGTGTCACCCGCACGGACCCACTTGCCTCCGACTGCGCGGCAACGTCCTGCACGAGCGGCTCCTTTGCCGTTCGCTTGTTCCCTTCTCCTTGCAGGTAGGCCGCTACATCCTTGGCGCGCGCGTAATTCAACGCAAAGATACGCGTCTCCAGCGGTGCAGCCAAGCGTACGTTATCTCGGCGTCGCTTTGCCTCTAGCTCAAGGCTAGCCACCTCATCCAAGGCAGCCACCCACAAAATACCGGCTTGTTGCTGAACCAGTAACCCACTGACACGCAAGACACCGGTCATGGCAACATACCAAGGCACATCATGGAGGCTCAGCGACACCTTACCTGTGACCCCGTGGGCGATGACGATGTTGCGCTCAGCCACCATGGCAATTGCCTGGAGCGCGACCTGCGCGTCGACTTGGTCAAAAGTGAGCCGTAGAAGAGGCGATGCGCGTGCGTTGGGTAGCGGATACACGCGGTCAGACCAAGCAGGCACACGCCCACCATACCCAACCCACACGTCACCTACATCCGCACCCCCGCCTGCACCCGCACCCGCACCCGCACCCGCTGCTGCACTTTCTGCTTGTTTTAAGGGCACTAACGGCGGCTCCTTTTCCGACGCCGGCGGCGGTGATACCCGTACAACCACCGGCGAAGCGAGTAGTCCGGCAGACAACGCGCCTGCCGCGCGCGCCTCCTCGGCCACAACCAGCAACGTGGGGTCTACGATGGCGGTGGTCACGGGGGCAGCCTCAGGCAAAGCCGTACACCCCGACGCTAACAATGCCATCACGGCGCACAAAACACCTAACGTCACACTACCCATTCCTGAGCCTGTCTGCTGGCTCACGGCGCCCCCCGTTTGTGGCTTTGGCTCGTATGGCCGGTTGGCCTACCTTCTCTCCCAGGCTGTGCGTTCGGCATGCGTATGAGTAATGGGCCATGCAAACCCATCACGGCGGTTGGCTTAATGGCCACCACAAGCGCACCGATTAGTCCAATACGATCGCCAACTGCGACGCGATAAATACGCCCCGCAGCGCGCACAATGGCCACCGACCGCTCACGCGATTCAACAGAACCCGCCCAAAATAACTGATTCAACGGCACGGGCAGTCTCGTCTGAACCGCCGCGTTTGCAGGACCCACTGGATCGGCTACGTTTGCCACCTCTTCCGGCTTTGCCACCGCAGGTACCGCTGCCGCCAGCAAAGGACTAGGAACGGCGCCGAGTGCCTTAGCGCCCAGTGCCTTAGCGCCGACACTGGTTACCTGCCAGCGCTGCGACGACTCGGCTTGGGGCCCGCCCCGCGAGCGGGCAACGTCCACACGCAACTTCCACGCACTCAACCGACCCGCCGGTACGAAACCACCCTTGCGCGCGGTCTCGACGGATCGCCGCGTCATCTTAAATTGATGCACCCAAAAGCGCTGCGCTAAAACTGCCAGCAGGTCCGATACCTGGCGTACGTCACCCTGCCCGCCCAGCGTGACAACAGACACCTTGGACGCATCACGTGCGCCGATTGATGCCGACTTCCAAGTCGGAGCTTGCAGGCGTGCATGGGCAAGCTGTCGCAGCAGCAACGGCAGCAGGTCCTCAGGTTGTGTCGCCCCAACGGGCCTCCCAAGTCGCGCTGTACCTGCGGCACCGCCCAAACCCCGCAAGTGCGCCGTCTTCTGGACGCGGTCCGCCAGCGTTTTCGAGCGCTTAGACAATGCGACTTCACGCGCCACGTGTTCAGACCAGCCATTGGCGTACACCACTGCACACGCCAGGACCGCCACAGCCAACACACCACACGCCGCAAAACAAAGACGCTGCCACCGTGGTCGCAATAAAAACGGTAAGTTCGGCGGACTGTGCGTCATGGTGTAACCGCCGATGGGGGCGTTAGACGCACGTGCATAACGAAGTCGCAACACCGTCCCAGACCCGCTCTGCGAATGGGGCCCGCTGGCGCTATACGCACGCTGGCACGCGGGCGCCAATACGTTACCAATATGGCGTGAAATACGAGCAGATCTGACAAACGCTGTGCTGAGCCATTGATCACAACGTGACCACCATCGGCCTGGAAGCCCAACACACGAATGCCCTTTGGGACGCTATGCAATGTGTGGGCGACGACGGCTAGCTGCCACTCGGTGCGCGACTGCGCCAGAAGATCTTGTGCACGCACGCTGGTAACGCTTTTCAGCACACGCGTGACCGCTATCTGCTCCGCCTGGGCTTGGGCGAGCGCTTCATCTACTCGCGCCAACTGCGCACGATACAGCTCGTAGTGCTCACGCGTACGCTGCCAATCCGACACGACCAGCACGACAACCAAGAGCACAAGAAGCACCATGGCGCCGAGCAGCAGCCAGAATTCTCGGCGATACCGACGCAAGGCAACCGTCCGGTAAGGCAGGAGGTTGACCGCAATGAAGCCGTCAGGCACTAGGTTCGTAGCCACCAAGGGCCTCCTCGACGTTGGCTCTCACCCCAGCGCGCAACCGCCATCAAGGCGTGCAAGGTCGGCCGCTCAAGGTCGTCACGGTCGTCAGGGCCTCGCCCTGTCAAGGGGACCACAGCGGCCAATGACCAACCCGCAAGGCCAATGGGGTTTAACGGCTTAAACCGGCTACCCCAAGTGCGCGGCGGCTCGGCCACCGGGCGGACGGGCCGCAGTTCTTGGAGTGCATCCCACCGTTGCGCGATGGCGATAACCGGCATGCTGTAAAGCGCCCACTCCACCGCCTCGCCGCGCGACCGTATGGGATGCGCATCAAACCACCAGTCCTGAGCCGGCGTGCAGCTGCGCGCCGCTACCAACTGTACCTCTGCCCATGCTTGTAATGGGGTTAGCCAAGCCGGTAAATCAAACAACTGTTGATGCATCGCCGTTGCCGAGATGCACACCGCAACCGAGGTCCGGCGGCGCAGCTGGAACGCCCCTTGACGCCTCGGTCGACGCACTGATTCCGGTGTCACAAGGGGGCGCAAGCAACCTGAGACGTCGTCTCCGCGGACAACCCCGGCATAACGAGACGCATCGACATCCACGGCCACGCGCCACTGGTGCGCCCGAGCGCGCGACACACCCCGCACAAGCGGAGATGCCGCCACCGCGCGTTCGCCATCTGACATAGCCGCCCCCTCCACCAACACAACCAAACACACCCTTAGCCTAGGGCGGGCAGCGGGCGCCCACAATGGCAACACGCACCTAGGGGTGAATACGCAGAAGACGCGGAAAATAACGACGATACGCGCCCGCTTGGTTTCTATAATGGTCAATCGAACTGTGAAACCACACATGTCCAAAAACACTGGCCCAGACACCCCTAAGAAGCCTTACAAAGGCGCGCCCGCTGGCGGCAAGCGTTCAGGCGTTGCTTCTGAGGGGACGGCGTTTGGCATTCTCTTTAAGGGCCTGGCGTGGCTGTTTGGTCTGGCCGCCGCCGGAGGAGTGGCCGCAGCCTTGGGTATCGCCTTCGTTCTAGCGGTTGCTTTCCCCAACCTGCCTAGCGTCGGCGAACTCGCCAACTACCGGCCTAAATTACCCTTGAGGGTGTACTCAGCGGACAAGGTCCTGATGGCTGAGTTTGGCGAGGAGAGGCGGCAATACATACCTTTTAATGAGGTACCCCCCGTCTTGACCAACGCCATTTTGGCGGCTGAAGATGCTAATTTTTTCCAACACAACGGGGTGGACTACAAGGGTATGGTGCGTGCCGTTTTAGCCAACCTAGGGCGTTCGAAAAGTCAAGGCGCATCCACCATCAGCATGCAGGTAGCACGCAACGTCTATCTGACCGCAGAAAAGACCTACACGCGAAAAATTTATGAAGTTTTGATGACGTTCAAGCTGGAGTACGAACTCTCAAAAGAACAGATTTTGCAAATTTACATCAACCAAATTTACCTCGGTCGACGCGCCTATGGCTTTGGTGCCGCATCACAAACCTACTTCAATAAACCGCTACGCGACATTTCACTGGCCGAAGCAGCCATGCTAGCCGGCCTACCTAAAGCACCCTCCGCCTACAACCCCGTGCGCAACCCAAAGCGCGCGAAACTGCGCCAACATTACGTACTCAATCGCATGGAGGCACTGGGGTTCATTACAGCGACAGAGGCGAGCAACGCCAAATCAGCGCCTTTGGGTATCAAGGGCTCCGTTAAAAGAACCTCTGTTCATGCTGAGTTTGCGGCTGAAATGGTGCGACAAGCCGTCGTGGATCAGTATGGGGTTGCGGCATATACGCGCGGTTTGAATGTGTTTACAACCATTCAGTCGAAAGAGCAAATCGCGGGCTATCAAGCGCTCCGCCGGGGCTTAATCGACTACGAGTCACGCCAACAATACCGCGGTCCTGAACAGTATATTGACTTACCCAAAGATGCCGAAGAGCGAACCGATGCCATAGATGACGCATTAAGCGAAGTGGCAGACAACGGCAACTTGTTGGCCGCAGTGGTTTTAAAGGCAAGTAGCAAAAGCGTGACGGTGATCCGCGCGGACGGCGAAGAAATCACAATCAAAGGTAACGGCCTCAGGCCTGTTCAGTCAGGTTTACAAGCCAAGGCGCAACCCAAAATAAAAATTCGCCGGGGATCCGTCGTCCGTATTGTGCAAGACAGTGATGGGGAAAATTGGTCAATCACCCAAACACCTGAAGTCGAGGGCGGACTCGTTAGCTTGGATCCCCGCACCGGAGATATCAAAACCTTGGTCGGTGGATTCGATTTTAGTAAGAGCAAATTCAACCATGTCACGCAATCATTGCGCCAACCAGGATCAAGCTTTAAACCGTTCATTTATTCCGCCGCTATCGAAAAAGGGATCACGCCAAGTACCATCGTTAATGATGCACCGCTGTTCTTCACCGCGGCAGAAACGGGTGGTGAGCCATGGGAACCACAAAACTACGATGAAAAATTTGACGGTGCACTAACCATTCGGCGTGCGATCGCTTTGTCAAAAAATATGGTCTCCATTCGCGTGCTACAGGTGGTCGGCACCATTAGCGCCCAAAAATGGATTACCCGGTTTGGCTTCGATGCCAGCAAGCACCCTCCCTATCTCACGATGGCGCTTGGCGCAGGCAGCGTCAACCCCATGCAAATGGCCGTCGGTTATAGCGTTTTCGCCAACGGGGGCCACTTGCTGCCACCCCGCCTGATCACGTCAATCAAAGATCAGCAAGGCGAAGTGGTTTATCAGGCACCAGAGGTCGTTTTGGCAGATGACAGCCGGGTCGTGTCTCCCCGCAACGCCTTCATCATCAGTGACTTGCTGAACGAAGTCGCTCGTTCAGGAACGGGCGCGCGCTCACAAAAAGAACTGAAGCGCACCGATCTATTTGGAAAGACGGGCACCACCAATGACTCGCAAGACGCTTGGTATGTTGGCTTTCACCCGACACGCACGGCCGCTGTCTGGGTCGGCTACGACAACCCGCGTCCGCTGGGAAGCCGAGAAACTGGGGGCGGCTTAAGCCTCCCCATCTGGATTGATTACATGCGCGTCGCGTTGGACGGCGTGCCTATCCAAAATCCCTTGGTGCCAAACGGCATTTTCTCGTCGGGTGGGGACTGGTATTACAGCGAAATGGGACCCACGAGAAGCATACGCAGCCTAGGAATGAATCAAGGCATTGAAGGCGGGGGGGCCGAGAAGCGCGGCGATGAGGTTGACTCTCCACGTGCAAACGAACGCAGCAACATTTTGAATCTGTTCCGAAATTAACCCTGGGCTGTGAAATGCAGGGGAACACCCGATTGTTGGGTTGCGTACTGAGAGACGTCTGCAAAGAACTCACTGCCTTGTTTGGTATCTCGCCATTGACCGTCCACTAGTTTGTAATGGAAGCCACCCGCCTTGGCCGCCAGCCAAATTTCATGCAGTGGCTTTTGTAAATTAACGATCAATTGGCTATTGTTCGCAAACGAGATCGTGATCATGCCCCCGACGCGCTGGTTATCGATGTCCGCATCGGTATCATCATTTATTCGGTCACATGCCAGCTCAAGCGCACTCAGCGCTTTTTCGGCGGCGTTTAGATAGTCAGCATCGGTCATTACAATGATCTCCTAGGAATTCCGTTATTGTAATTTTTAAGTCTCGCCCCTTTCCTCCCGTGGTTTTACTCAACTAACTTTTTAACGCCTACCCTCATGCGCACCACCTCTTTACTCGTCCGTCTCCTGGTTGTCACTGGCGCTGCCATGCTGGTTGCTTGTGGTCAAAAAGGCGACTTACGGTCGCCGACTGCTCAAATGAACACGCCCAGCATCACCCCGTTAACCAGCGCTACCCGCGACCTCGCGTAACCTTAGGACTGGCCCACAGGCCAACGTAAAAATGACTACCCCAAATCTCCCCCGTGGTACACACCTGCAATATCGTGTGCAACAACTCACTCTGGAGGAGGTCGACCTCAAGCAACTGGCTTCGACACATGGCACGCCCTTGTTTGTGTACTCTAAAGCCGCCATGCTGGACGCGCTAGCGGCTTACGAAACCGGTTTTAAGGGAAGACAGTCGCAGATTTGTTACGCCATGAAGGCGAACTCTTCGCTCGCTGTGTTGCAGTTATTCGCTAAAGCGGGCTGCGGCTTCGATATCGTCTCGGGTGGTGAATTGGCAAGGGCATTAGCCGCTGGAGCAGATGCGAAAAAAATTATTTTTTCCGGCGTGGGTAAAACACGCGAAGAGATGTGGGCGGCACTCGGCGCAGGCATAGGCTGCTTCAACGTGGAGAGTCTGGCAGAACTCGACGTCTTAAATGAGGTCGCTTTGGACTTCGGTGAGCGAGCGCCCATCAGTTTGCGTGTTAACCCCGATGTCGATGCAAAGACCCATCCTTACATTTCCACTGGGCTCAAAGGTAATAAATTCGGCATCGCACACAAGGAAGTGGTGCAGGCCTACGCCTACGCCGCTCAATGCCCGGGGCTTAGAGTCGTTGGCATCGACTGTCATATTGGGTCGCAAATCGTTGACACATCCCCTTACCTAGACGCCGCAGATCGAATGCTGGATTTAGTCGATGCGATTGAGGCGAATGGTATCGCCTTAGAGCACCTTGATTTTGGCGGTGGCTTGGGTATTGACTATGCAGGCGACACACCACCAAGCGCCGATGTTCTCTGGATCAAATTGTTTGAAAAACTAGACGCACGCGGTTACGGCAACCGCAAGATACTCATAGAACCGGGGCGCAGCTTGGTCGGTAATGCGGGCGTTTGTTTGACCGAGGTGCTTTACATGAAGCCCGGTGAGGACAAGAATTTTTGCATCGTCGATGCCGCTATGAATGACCTGCCAAGGCCGACCTTATACGATGCCTACCATGGCATCGTGCCCGTCGATACAACGGGCGACACCCCAGCGCAGATGGTGGACGTGGTTGGACCGATCTGCGAAAGCGGCGACTGGCTAGGGCGTGACCGCAGCCTGGCTGTGCAAGCGGGTGATATCTTGGCGGTGTTATCGACAGGCGCCTACAGCATGAGCATGGGCAGCAACTACAACTCACGCAATCGCCCGATGGAAATCTTGGTCGACGGTACCGAGCCACACATCATTCGAGAACGAGACCGAACCGAAGACCAATGGGCCAATGAGCGCTTG
>Ga0115565_10002225_pt1 | contig 15047 bp, 13 predicted proteins | sample COGITO_mtgs_1105_FD_87199 | JGI IMG/M metagenome (GOLD analysis project Ga0115565, IMG submission 87199) | Pelagic marine microbial communities from North Sea - COGITO_mtgs_110530 | ecosystem: Environmental > Aquatic > Marine > Epipelagic | place: Germany:Helgoland, sampling site Kabeltonne... | reverse complement strand
CAAAAACATTTGCAGAAAATTATTTAATTGATGCAAAATCATTCTATAAAAAAGTAGACAATTATAGAGCTGTTGAAGTTGCAAATTAGGAAAAAGAGAAGAGAATTAAAAGAGAAGAGAATAAAGAATATAGAGAAAAGAGAAAAGAGAAAAGAATAAAGAGAAAAGAGAAAAGTAGCAAGATAATATAACTTTTAAGTTATTCTCAGCCAATATATTAGGAAATGAAAAATTATAAGCAAACAATATTAAATCCAACATTTTCCCCTTTGGGGATTAAGGGGCTCTTAACAGTTGTTGGAGCTGGTCCTGGAGATGTGGATTTAATTACTTTAAAAGCTATAAAAGTTTTAAAAAAGGCAGATGTGGTTTTGTACGATGCTTTGGTAAATGAAGAATTATTAGATTTTATTAATCCAAAAGCAGAAATTATTTTCGTCGGAAAAAGAAGAGGTTGTTACAGATATCAGCAAGAGCAAATTAACGACTTAATTGTAGCAAGAGCAAAAACCCATGGACATGTAGTTCGTTTAAAAGGAGGTGATCCTTTTATTTTTGGAAGAGGAGCAGAAGAAATGGAGTTTGCTGCTAATTTTGGAATAGAAACTGCGATGGTTCCAGGTATTTCATCGTCTTTATCTGTTCCTGCATATCAAAATATTCCGTTAACAAAAAGAGGAAGTGCAGAAAGTTTTTGGGTAATTACAGGTACTACAAAAGAACATAAATTATCGAAAGATGTTGCTTTGGCAGCAAAATCTAACGCAACAATTGTAGTGTTAATGGGAATGGGGAAATTGGCGGAAATTGTACAATTATTTCAACAAGAACATAAAAACGATTTGCCAGTTGCTATTATTCAAAATGGAACAAGAACCAATGAAAAAGTAGGAATTGGAACTGTAGATACTATTTTAGATATCGTAAAAAACCAAGAATTAAGCAATCCTGCAATTATTGTTTTGGGCGAAGTTGTACATCATCGTCAAACAATTTTAGATATTCAAAAAGAACATTTAAAAGAATTTTCATATTAATAATGAAAGCAAAAATTAAAAATAATAAAGAAAAGAGTGAGGAAATTCCCCCTTTGGGGGCTAGGGGGCTTCGTAATAATTTATATCCTATTTTTTTAAAGTCTAAAAATCTAAATTTCTTAATAGTTGGTGGAGGTTTTGTAGCTGAAGAAAAATTGACATTTCTTTTAAAATCAAGCCCAGATGCCAAAGTAACAATGGTTTCGCCAATGTTTAGAGAAGGAACTATTGAATTGGCAAAAAAAGGTTGTGTCACTTTAATTAAAGATGTTTATCAAAAAAAATATTTGGAAGGTAGGCATATTGTAGTCGCAACTACAGATATCCCTGCAATAAACGTACAGGTTTGGAAAGATTGTAGAGCAGAAGCCAAGTTGGTCAATGTTGCTGATAATCCTCCTTATTGCGATTTTTATATGGGAGGAATTGTTACCAAAGGAAACGTAAAAGTTGCAATTTCTACAAACGGAAAATCGCCAACAACTGCCAAAAGATTACGTCAGTTTTTTGAAGATGTAATTCCAGAAAATATAGACGATTTAGTGAAAAATTTAAACGAATATAGAAAAACCATCAAAGGAAACTTTGAAGAAAAAGTAGAAAAACTAAACGAATTCACAAAAAGTTTGGTTGAAAAATAAATTAAGCTGTTAGTCTTTCGCTTTTTGCAATTAGCAATTTGCGAACGGCTAAAAGTGAAAAGCGAACAGCAAAATAATAAAAACAATGATTACAGCAGATATACTAATTATTGGTGCAGGACCAACAGGATTATTTACAATTTTTGAAGCAGGGTTATTAAAGTTAAAATGTCATTTAATTGATGCTTTGCCACAACCTGGAGGTCAATGTTCAGAGATTTATCCAAAGAAACCAATTTACGATATTCCTGCATATCCAGAGATTTTAGCAGGCGATTTAACAGATAAATTGTTAGAACAAACCAAGCAGTTTGAACCAGGTTTTACGTTAGGAGAAAGAGCAGAAACAATCGATAAATTAGAAGATGGAACTTTTATTGTAACCACAAATAAAGGTACAAAACATCATGCGAAAATTGTTGCAATTGCAGGTGGTTTAGGTTCTTTTGAGCCAAGAAAACCAAAAATTGAAAACCTTGCAAAATTTGAAGATAAAGGAGTTGAATATATCATCAAAGAACCAGAATTTTATCGAAATAAAAAAGTAGTGATTTCTGGAGGTGGAGATTCTGCTTTAGATTGGGCGATTTTTTTATCAAACATAGCATCAGAAGTAACTTTAATTCATAGAAGAAACGAATTTAGAGGCGCTTTAGATTCTGTTGAAAAAGCACAGGAATTAAAGAATCTTGGTAAAATAAATATCATAACTCCAGCAGAAGTAAAAGGAATTTTAGGAACTGATGAAGTAACAGGAGTTGCAGTAGAGAAACAAGGTGAAGACGCATTTATTATTGATGCAGATCACTTTATTCCACTTTTTGGTTTGTCTCCAAAATTGGGGCCAATTGCAAATTGGGGATTAGAAATAGAGAAAAATGCCATCAAAGTAAACAACGCTTTAGATTACCAAACCAACATTCCAGGAATTTACGCAATTGGCGATGTCAACACGTATCCAGGAAAATTAAAGTTGATTCTTTGTGGTTTTCATGAAGCGACTTTAATGTGTCAAAGTGCGTATCAAAGAATTTTTCCAGATAAAAAATACGTCATGAAATATACAACAGTTGGTGGTGTAGATGGTTTTGACGGAACAAGAAAAGAAGCGCCAAAAGCAGTCGTAAAAGCTATAAATTAGTTTTTCTCCTGCAAGGTTTCAAAAACCTTGCAGGTATTTAAAAAATAAATAGCTAATAAAAATCGAAAACTTTGTAGTTATAAAAAAGATGTTTTTTTAGAAGCTATTTCCAGCTTTCAGCACTCGCTTTTTTGCCAAAAAGGCAAAAAGAGCTCAAACAAATGCTTCAATCTGGGCTAAACTTGTTTGAAATTATTAGTTTAAGAATAATAAATTGCTTATTTAAATACACAAAGACCTCATAGGTTTTCAAAACCTGTGAGGTCTAACCAATCAAATTTCTTACTTTTGGTGTTTGATAAACAGAGATAATGAGTTTAGATATAAATATTAAGATTACTGACAGAAATGGAGTAACTCACGAAGTTGTTGCACCAACAGATATGGCTATGAATTTGATGGAAGTTGTTCGTTCTTACGAACTTGCAGAAGAAGGAACCATAGGGATTTGTGGAGGAATGGCTATGTGTGCCTCTTGCCAATGTTATGTAAAATCAGATCATAAGCTACCAGAAATGACAGATGATGAAGATGCAATGTTAGCAGAGGCATTTAATGTTGAAGATAATAGTAGATTAGGATGTCAAATACAAATGACATCAGAAATGGATGGTTTAGAAGTAGAATTAGCACCAGAAGCATAATTTATGAAAGAGGTTGTAAGTGAAATTTTAGTGAAAAACTACAGCATGTGTTTAAGAGATGCTGTAGAAATTTTTACAAAAGAGCTAATTAATTGCCTTTTTGATGAAAAGTATCAACAAGAAAAAGGAGAAGCTACAAAGCAAAAGTTCTTAAGAATTTTAGAGCGTTTAGAAATTGAAAATGAAACTTGTTTTTGGGTAGATTTTAAAAATTCTTTTCCCGAAATTAGAAGAAAATTAGATTTAGATGCTGTTTTTGCTTTAAATAGCGATCCTGCAGCAAAAAGTTTACGAGAAATTTATTTAGCATATCCAGGTTTTTATGCAATTGCTGTTTACAGATTAAGCAATCAATTATTACAACAAGATATACCTGTTTTACCAAGAATGATGAGTGAATTCGCACACAGCACAACAGGCACAGATATCCATCCAGGAGCAGAAATTGGTGAGTCATTTTTTATAGATCATGCAACAGGAATTGTCATTGGCGAAACCACAATTATAAAAGATTTTGTAACAATTTTTCAGGGAGTTACTTTAGGAGGAATTCAAGTGAAGAAAAGTTTAGCATCAACAAAAAGACATCCTACTATAGAAAGTGGTGTTGTTATTTATGCAAACGCAACTATTTTAGGAGGTGATGTAATTATTGGTGCAAATTCTGTTATTGGTGCAAATGTTTGTGTTACAGAATCAATTTCAGAAAATTCGATAGTTACTGTAGAATCAGAAAATAATATTTTTCAAAAAAGAAGTTAAAAGATGAAAACAAGAAGTATCATAGATTTCGTAGGAAATACTCCTTTGGTAGAAGCTCAAAATATATTTAAAAAAGAAGGGGTTACATTATTACTAAAATTAGAAGGAAATAATCCAGGAGGAAGTGTAAAGGATAGAGCTGCCTATAATATGATTTCTGAAGCTTTAAAGAGAAAGAATATAAAAAAAGGCGATACTTTAGTAGAAGCTACCAGTGGTAACACAGGAATTGCTTTGGCATTAATGGCAAAAGTTTTAGGTGTACATATGGTTTTGGTAATGCCAGAAAACTCTACCATTGAAAGGGTAAAAACAATGCGTGCTTATGGTGCAAAAGTAATTCTTACATCACAAGAATTAGGCATGGAAGGTTCTAGAGATCATGCTTTAAAACTAAAATACAAAAAAGGCTATTACAGATTAAATCAATTTGATAATACAGACAATTCCAAAGCACATTATAAAGGAACTGGACCAGAAATTTGGAGAGATACAGAAGGTGAAGTAACACATTTTGTTTGTACAATGGGCACAACAGGTACAATTATGGGTGTTTCAGATTACTTAAAAGAAAAAAATAAAAATATTACAATTATTGGAGTTCAGCCAAAAGAAGGAGCAAAAATACCAGGAATCAGAAACTGGCCAGAAGAATATTTACCAGCTATTTTCAATAGAAAAAAAGTAGATGAAGTTATAGAAGTAGATGAAGCAGAAGCAAAAGCAATGACGCAAAGATTAGCTGAAGAAGAAGGCATTTTTGCAGGAATGAGTAGTGGAGGTTCTGTGGCTAGTGCTATAAAAGTTGCAGAGAAATTAGAAAAAGGTGTTGTAGTAGCTATTATTTGTGATAGAGGAGACCGTTATTTATCATCAACATTATTTGAAAAAGAATAATCTATTTTAGACAGCAAGGGAGCATGTTCCCTTATTGTGGATTAAATAACAATTTTTACTTAAAAATTATTCAATTAAAAAAATATTACGTTAATTTGTAGCTTAGTTCATAAACTTATTAATTACGTTATCACGAAAGGTAGAGGGATTAGACCCTGTGAAGCCTTGGCAACCTCTTATTTATGAGAAAGGTGCTACATTCTACAAAAATAGTATGAACTTCATTCATTTATTTTTGACAGATAACAGAGAAAATTTACACTTTTCCTGATGACATATTGATAAAAATTATCAAACAAAAATGTCAAACATATATAAAGCTTTACAAGAAAGAATTTTGGTTTTAGATGGTGCTATGGGTACTATGCTGCAAGCCTACAAATTTACAGAAGAAGATTTTAGGGGAGAACGCTTTAAAGACTATCCAACACCACTTCAAGGAAATAACGATTTACTTTCAATTACGCAACCAGAAGCCATCAAAACCATTCATGGAAAATATTTTGAGGCTGGAGCAGATATTATAGAAACCAATACTTTTTCTGGAACTACAATTGCAATGGCAGATTATCAAATGGAAGATTTGGTCTATGAATTAAATTACCAATCTGCAAAAATTGCTAAAGAAGTAGCTGATGAATTTACAGCAAAAGAACCACACAAACCACGATTTGTAGCAGGTTCAATTGGGCCAACAAACAGAACAGCAAGTATTTCTCCAGATGTAAATGACCCTGGTTTTAGAGCTGTAACTTTTGATGATTTAAGAATTGCATACAAACAACAAATAGAAGCTTTAGTAGATGGTGGAGTGGATATTTTATTAGTAGAAACTGTTTTTGATACCTTAAATGCGAAAGCTGCTTTGTTTGCTATTGAGCAAGTAAAAGAGGAAAGAAATATTGAAATTCCTACCATGTTGAGTGGCACAATTACAGATGCTTCAGGAAGAACTTTATCAGGACAAACAGCAGAAGCATTTTTAATTTCTGTTTCTCATATTCCTTTATTATCAGTAGGGTTTAATTGTGCTTTAGGAGCTAATTTACTACAACCCCATTTGGAAGCAATTGCTAATAAAACAGACTTTGCAATTTCTGCACATCCAAATGCAGGCTTGCCAAATGCTTTTGGAGAGTATGATGAAACTCCTGAAGAAATGGGAGAACAAATTGAAGAATATTTAAAGAAAAACTTGATTAATATTATTGGTGGTTGTTGTGGTACAAGTCCAGAACATATAAGAGTAATTGCCAATATTGCTAAGAAATATAAACCAAGAGTCCATCTCTCAATCCCTTCCCAAATGGAAGGGAAGCTGATTTAGGAAGGTTTAAAACTGAATTGAATATTTTAAAAAGTTTCCTGTCAGGTTTTAAAACCTGACAGGTATGAAAAAGCTAAAAAAGTTTTATACTAGGAACTTTATACAACATTAGACTATTACAAATAATGAAAATAAAACAAACTAAATACATGAAATTGTCTGGCTTAGAACCTTTGGTTTTAAATGAAAACAGCAATTTTATCAATGTTGGAGAGCGAACAAATGTAGCAGGTTCTCGTAAGTTTTTACGTTTGATAAAAAACGAACAATTTGATGAAGCTTTAGATATTGCAAGACATCAAGTAGATGGTGGGGCACAAATTGTCGATATTAATATGGATGATGGTTTAATTGATGGAAAAGAAGCGATGGTACGTTTCTTAAATTTAATTGCAGCAGAACCCGATATTTGTAGAGTACCCATGATGATTGACAGTTCTAAATGGGAAATCATTGAAGCTGGTTTACAAGTTGTTCAAGGAAAATGTGTCGTAAATTCAATATCCTTAAAAGAAGGAGAAGAAAAATTTATTTGGGAAGCTACTCAAATAAAAAGATATGGAGCAGCAGTAATTGTAATGGCTTTTGACGAAGTTGGGCAAGCAGATAATTACGAAAGACGAATAGAAATTGCACAACGCTCTTATGATATTTTGGTAAACAAAGTCCACTTTCCTAGTGAAGATATTATTTTCGATTTAAATATATTTCCTGTAGCAACAGGAATGGACGAACACAAAAGAAATGCTATCGATTTTATTGAAGCCACAAAATGGGTTCGTGAAAATCTAAAAAATGTTTCTGTAAGTGGAGGTGTAAGTAACGTGTCGTTTTCTTTTAGAGGGAATGATGGTGTTCGTGAAGCAATGCACTCTGTTTTCTTATATTATGCCATTCAAGCTGGTATGAATATGGGAATTGTAAATCCGGCTATATTGGAGGTTTATGATGATATTCCAAAAGATTTATTAGAACGGGTTGAAGATGTAATTCTTGATAGAAGAGAGGATGCAACAGAACGTTTATTAGATTTCGCAGAAACTGTAAAAGGTTCTAAAACCGAAAAAGGAGTAGATTTAAGTTGGAGAGAAAAATCCTTGCAAGACAGAATTACACACGCTTTGGTAAAAGGAATAGATGCTTTTATTATTGAAGATGTAGAAACAGCAAGACAACAAGCAGCAAAACCCATTGAAGTTATTGAAGGTAATTTAATGATTGGTATGAATGTGGTTGGCGATTTATTTGGCGCAGGAAAAATGTTCTTGCCACAAGTGGTAAAATCTGCAAGAGTAATGAAAAAAGCAGTAGGTTATCTAAATCCGTTTATTGAAGAAGATAAAGGTGATTTACAAGAGCCAGTTGGTAAAATTTTAATGGCTACTGTAAAAGGTGATGTACATGATATTGGTAAAAATATCGTGAGTGTTGTGTTGGCATGTAATAACTACGAAATAGTAGATTTAGGAGTTATGGTTGCTCCAGAAAAAATAATTCAAACTGCTATTGACGAAAAAGTAGATGCTATAGGTTTAAGTGGTTTAATAACACCTTCTTTAGATGAAATGGTGTATTTGGCTAAAGAAATGCAAAGGCAAAATTTTAAAGTTCCGCTTTTAATTGGAGGTGCAACAACTTCTAAAGCGCACACAGCTGTAAAAATAGATACACAATATAAAAACGCAGTTGTGCATGTAAACGACGCTTCAAGAGCAGTAACTGTTGTTGGAGATTTATTAAATAAAAAAACTAGTCACTTATACACTGCAAAATTAAAGAAAGATTATGACGAATTTAGAACCAAGTTTTTAAAACGTGGTAAAGAAAAATCATACATTTCTATTGATGATGCTCGCAAACGCAAATATAAAATCGATTGGGAAACATCAGAAATTGTAAAACCAAAATCTTTAGGAATTCAAATATTAGAACAATTAAGCTTAAAAGAATTAGTGCCTTTTATAGATTGGAGTCCTTTTTTTAGAAGTTGGGATTTGCATGGAAAATTCCCAGATATTCTAACAGACAAAGTTGTGGGTGAGCAGGCAACTTTAATGTATGAAGAAGCACAGCAAATGATTGCCGAAATTATTGCAAATCAATCTTTAAAACCAAAAGCAATTTTTGGTTTGTTTGAAGCAAATACTATAAATGATGATGATATTTCTGTTCAGAAAAAAGGAAAAGAAATTGCTGTTTTTAGAACTTTACGTCAACAATTAAAGAAAAGAGAAGGAATTCCAAATATTGCTTTATCAGATTTTATTGCGCCAAAAGAAACTAATAAAACAGATTATATGGGTGCTTTTTGTGTGGCAATTTTTGGAGCACAAGAATTGGCAGATTCTTACAGAGCTAAAGAAGACGATTATAATGGAATTATGGCACAAGCAATTGCAGATAGGTTTGCAGAAGCTTTTGCAGAATATTTACACAAAGAAATAAGAACAAAACATTGGGGTTATGATTCAGATGAAGGTTTAACTAATGATGATTTAATAAAAGAAAATTATAAAGGAATAAGACCAGCACCTGGTTATCCTGCTTGTCCAGATCATTTAGAAAAAGAAACGATTTGGGATTTATTAGATGTCGAAAATAAAATAGGTGTAAAGCTAACAGAAAGTTTGGCAATGTGGCCAGCTGCTGCAGTTTCTGGATATTATTTTGCCAATAAAGAAGCTAAATATTTTGGTTTAGGTAAAATTACGGATGATCAAGTGACTGATTTTGCAGAACGTAAAGGAATTACAAAAGAGAAAGCTAGCAAGTGGTTGCATCCTAATATTGCAGAAAGCCCATCTTAATCTTCCCAAAGGGAAGAAACACTCTTATGCAAATTGGTTTATTGGATTTCTATAAGAGTAGGTTTTGCGTTAGCGATTGGAATGGCATCCTTTTTTCTTTTTCAGAAAAAAGATATAATGGAAAGCGCGACCTTTTTAGGGAACGCCCAAAAAAATAAAATATTAACTAAATAAAGGACCCCTTTGGGGATTTAGGGGAATGAAAATTACAGATCACATTAAAAAAGCAAACGGAAAAACATTGTTTTCTTTCGAAATTATTCCACCAAAAAAGGGGAAAAGCATTCAGGAATTGTATGATAATATAGATCCTTTAATGGAGTTTAAACCTCCTTTTATTGATGTAACAACATCGAGAGAGGAATATGTTTATGTAGAAAAAGAGGGTTTATTAGATCGTAAAATGACAAGAATGCGTCCTGGAACTGTGGGGATTTGTGCAGCAATTAAGCATAAATATGACGTAGATACTGTGCCACATGTTTTGTGTGGAGGTTTTACAAAAGAGGAAACAGAATATTTGTTGGTGGATTGCCATTATTTGGGCATCGAAAATGTGATGGCTTTAAGAGGTGATGCTATGAGTCATCAAAAGTATTTTGAACCTTCGAAAGGAGGACATCAATATGCTAAAGAATTGGTTACTCAAATTCAGAATTTAAACTGCGGAAAATATTTACACGAGGTTATTGAAGCTGATAATTGTGCAGATTTTTGTATTGGAGTTGCAGGTTATCCTGAAAAACATTTAGAAGCACCTTCTTTGCAAACCGATTTAAAACGTTTAAAAGAAAAGGTAGATGCTGGTGCAGATTATGTGGTAACTCAAATGTTTTTTGATAATCAAAAATATTTTGAGTTTGTGGATGCTGCAAAAAAAGCGGGAATAAACGTGCCAATTATTCCAGGAATTAAACCTTTGGCAGTAAAGCGTCATTTACAATTATTGCCTCAAGTTTTTAGAATTGATATTCCTGAAAATTTAATAAATGCTGTAGAAAGTTGTAGGACGAATAAAGATGTTCGTAAAGTTGGGATTGAATTTGCTATTCAACAATCTAAAGAATTATTGGCTGCTGGTGTGCCTGTTTTACACTATTATTCTATGGGTAAAAGTGATAATATTCAGGCAATTGCTAAAGAATTGTTTTAAAAAGTACTTCTCTAATAATTTAAATTTTTATTGAAGTGTTCTCGATACAAAATTTCTGAAAAAGAAATTTCACTCGAACTGACAGTAACTTATTGCCTTATATTATATAGAGTAATCTTGCTTTTGCGCAAAATTGTATCGAGATGTTTTTTGTTTTAAGCATAAACACAATTGATACATAAATAGTAAAAAGCAATTTTTTAAAACGCCAACAACTCTTAAAAAGACTATTTTTGTTTATCGCAATTAAAATAATAATTAAAAAATATATAATATGGCTTTAGAAATCACAGACGCAAATTTCGACGAAATAGTATTAAAATCAGATAAACCAGTTTTAGTAGACTTTTGGGCTGCTTGGTGTGGACCTTGCAGAATGGTTGGGCCAATTGTAGATGAACTTCATACAGAATATGAAGGAAAAGCCATTGTTGGTAAAGTAGATGTGGATGCAAATCAGGAATTTGCAGCTAAATATGGTGTTAGAAATATACCAACTGTGTTAATTTTTAAGAATGGAGAAGTTGTTGATAAACAAGTAGGTGTTGCTCCTAAAAAAACGTATTCAGAAAAAATTGATGCTGCTTTGTAGTATTAATTAACAATTTATAATTTTTGAAAAGGTTTGGCTAACGTCAAACCTTTTTTTATTTTAGTGAAACTCAATTTTTATAAATAGCAAAGCTATGAGATTAAAATTGTAGTTGAACTAATCCCGCTTTTTGGCGGGATCTTTATGTTACTAATCTCATAATTATTTTAAATTATTCTTTGATTTTTTAAATTTTAAAGAACTATTAACCAAATTAAATTCTGATTTTAAAAATTACTATTTATGAAATATATTTTATACTCTTGTTTTTTTTTATTTATAATTTCTTGCGATAAAAAACAACAACAATTAACTTTAGAACTAGGAATTTCTCAAGAACTAGCAAAATACAGAAAACAACAAATAGCTGATGTTGTTTATAATTTGCATTTTAAAATTCCAGAGGACATAACACGTCCAATTCCCTCAAAATTATATTTAAATTTTACAGTACTTGATTTACAAAATGATGTTTTTTTAGATTTTAATGAAGATAAAGCCAAGTTAAAATCAATAAAAATAAATGGTGAAACAGCAATAATCAATCATCAAAAAGAACACATCATTATTAATAAAGAGAATTTGGTTATAGGCGCTAATAAAATAGAAATTTTATTTGATGCTGGCGAAAAATCTTTGAACAGAAATAATGAATTTTTATACACTTTATTAGTGCCTGATAGAGCAAGCACTTTGTTTCCTTGTTTTGATCAACCAGATATAAAAGCGAAATACAATTTAAGAATAACAGCGCCAAAAGATTGGCAAGTTCTAGCAGGTGGTTTCGAAGAAAGTGCGCTAGAAATTGACGGATTTAAGGAACATAGTTTTGCAACATCCGACTTAATGAGTACCTATTTATTCTCTTTTGTAGCTGGAAAGTTTGCAGAAAAAACAAAAAATCCTGGAGCTTTCGAAATGCGTTTTTTGTACAGAGAAAATAATCAAGAAAAAATTGAAGAAAGTGTTGATGAGGTTTTTAAAATTCATCAAAATTCGATTGATTTTTTACAAGAGTATACAGCCATAAATTTTCCATTTCAAAAAATGGATTTTGTGGCAATTCCACCTTTTCAATATGGAGGAATGGAGCATGTGGGCGCAATTCAATACAGAGAATCTTCTTTGTTTTTAGATAAAAATGCAACACAAACTAAGAAGTTAGGTAGAGCAAAATTAATAGCGCACGAAACATCACACATGTGGTTTGGCGATTTGGTAACGATGAAATGGTTTAATGATGTGTGGATGAAAGAGGTTTTTGCCAATTTTATGGCAGACAAAATTATGAATCCTGTGTATCCAGAAATCAACCATAATTTAAGTTTTATGATGACACATTACCCAAGTGCTTATTCAGAAGATAGAACAAGAGGGACCAATGCAATTCGTCAAAATTTAGATAATTTAAAAAATGCAGGCTCTTTGTATGGTAGAATTATTTATAACAAAGCTCCAATTATGATGCGTCAATTAGAGGATGTATTAGGCAAGGATAAATTTCAAAAAGGAATTCAAGAATATATTAAAACCTACCAAAACTCAAATGCAGATTGGACTGAATTGGTATCAATTTTAGATAAAAAATCGGTTGAAGACATAAAAGTTTGGAGTGATGTTTGGGTAAATTCTTCAGGAAGACCGGTTTTTAGGGAAGAAATAACTTATGATGAAAATGGAACTATACAAAAGTTTTTAATTCATCAAAAAGCTGAAGATGGTTCTAGTAAAGTTTGGATACAATCATTCAACATTCAGTTAATTGACAAGCATGGAAACTTAAAAGAGGTTGAGGTTAAAAACATGGGCAAATCTTTCGATGTTTCATCTTCTGTAGCAAATTTTAAACCTGTTCAAGTTCTATACAATACAAACGGATTTGGTTATGGAGTTTTTCCTATCAATAAAGATAAAATCGATATGTATAAAGATATCAGAGATGAGGTTTCAAGAGGTTATCAATTTATTAATTTATACGAGAATATGTTGAATGGAGAATTAAGTCCTTTTAATACTTATCAAATCTTTTTGAATTCTTTGAGAAAAGAGAAAAATGAGTTAATCTTAAGTTTTATCACAGGAAAATTAAATACAATTTTTTGGTCTTTTTTGACGGAAGAACAAAGGGTTTCAGTTTTACCTACCACAGAGCAAAGTTTAAAAGAGGTTCTAGTAAAAGAAAATCCAAAAAATATAAAGAAAACTATTTTTAATCTTTTTAGGGCAGTTGGCTATAATAATAGGTCTTTGAAAGCATTACATTCCATTTGGAATAGAGATTCTCGAATTAAAAATTTATTTCTAAATGAAAATGATTATGCAACTTTAGCAATGCAATTAGCAATTTTTCAACATCCAAAAGCAAAAGAAATTTTAGAAGAACAACAAACAAGAATTTCAAATCCAGATCAATTAAAGCGTTTTAAATGGCTGTTGCCTTCACTTTCTTCGGATGAAAAAACAAGGGATGATTTTATGAAATCTTTGCTAAAAAAAGAAAACCGAGAAAAAGAATCTTGGGTGCAAACAGCTTTAAATAATTTACATCATCCATTAAGGCAAGAATCATCTTTAAAACATTTAAAATCGATTTTAGAAACTTTAGAAGAAGTGCAACTTACAGGAGATATTTTTTTTCCTAAAGGATGGTTGGCAAGTTCTATTGGTAATTATACAAGCAAAGAAGCAAATGATATTTTAGAACAATTTTTAGCTGAAAATCCTAATTATAATCCTATTTTGCTAAAGAAATTACAGCAAACTACAGACAATTTAATAAGAGCACAAAATATTAAGAAATAATGAATTTATCTGAAGTAAAATCGTCCGAAATTAAAAATTTAGAATTACTTGCAAAACAAGTGGTTGAAGGTTTTATTACTGGGATTCATAAAAGTCCTTTTCATGGTTTTTCGGTAGAATTTTCTGAACATAAACTCTATAATAAAGGAGAAAGTACACGTCATATAGATTGGAAGTTATTTGCAAAAACTGAAAAATTATATACCAAAAAGTACGAAGAAGAAACCAATTTACGCTGTCATATTATTATTGATAATTCAGCCTCTATGAATTATCCAATATTAAAAAAACAAACAATTAGTAACTTAAATAAAGTTGGGTTTTCTGCTGTTGCAGCTGCTTCTTTAATGGAAATTCTAAAAAAACAAAGAGATGCTGTAGGGTTAAGTATTTATTCGGATTCTTATGAGTATTATGCACCAGAAAAAGGCAGTGATCGTCATAGAATTATGTTATTACATCAATTAGAACAATTGTTAAATTCAACTGCCAAAACAGCTACAGATACCTATAAATATTTACATGAAATTGCAGAAAAAATTCACAGACGTTCTTTAATTTTTTTATTTACAGATATGTTTCAAACCTCAAAAGAGGATATAGCTCTATTTGAAGCGCTAAGGCATTTAAAATACAACAAGCACGAGGTTGTTTTATTTCATACGTTTGATGGAAAAACTGAACTAAACTTTAATTTTGATAATGCTCCGAAAAAATTTGTAGATGTAGAAACTGGCGAAGAAATAAATGTATTTGCAGAAAACGTTCAGCAAAAGTATAAGGAATTAGCTATTAATTATTTTAAGAAATTAAAAAACAAATGTTTACAATATAAAATTGATTATGTTCCTGTGGATATTCACAAAGGTTTTGATGAAATTTTGACGGCTTATTTATTGCAAAGAAAAAAAATTAAATAATTTTTCATTTTCTGTTTGTATATATCAAAATGTGTGTTATATTTGCACTCGCTTTAAGCAACGGTTTGGTAGTTCAGCTGGTTAGAATGCCTGCCTGTCACGCAGGAGGTCGCGGGTTCGAGTCCCGTCCAGACCGCGAAAAGTCTCTCAATTTTGAGAGACTTTTTTTGTTTTTTATTATTATGAAAATTACTTTAGATTTGGGATCAAGTCATAAAGTTGTGGGATTTTATAATTAGGCAAAAATATTTGTGAGTCTAAAAAGGAAGAATTGTATATTTCTAACCCCTCTAAATTGGGTTCTAAAAGCTTTAATTTTTGCAT
>Ga0115565_10002222_pt1 | contig 15058 bp, 18 predicted proteins | sample COGITO_mtgs_1105_FD_87199 | JGI IMG/M metagenome (GOLD analysis project Ga0115565, IMG submission 87199) | Pelagic marine microbial communities from North Sea - COGITO_mtgs_110530 | ecosystem: Environmental > Aquatic > Marine > Epipelagic | place: Germany:Helgoland, sampling site Kabeltonne... | reverse complement strand
TTTGCTATTTAGTGCTTGCAAACAAACCAGTAATTGCAAGTGCCGTCCTGTTGAGAAACCTTTAGATTGAAAAACTTCTTCTGAAGATGATATTGCAAGTGCGCAGACATCAACAATTCCCAAGGTAACGGTACCCGTGTAGTTTTGAATTTTAATCGTGATTGATGATACTTTAAACCCGTTTTGATTTCCTACAGTTACTTTTTCACCTTGTATAGCAGCATAAAGCCCGTAGTGGGTTCCGTAATGTTCGTCTGAGTAGATAGGGTCTAAGGCAGTAGGTTCTATGCTTTCAATAGTGCTCTCTGAAAGGTGAATATTAAATCTTAAATTTTCGTGAGCCATGTATTCGTTGGTTTTAGTTTCCTCAAATGTGAGAAATTATTTAGAAACTGCACATACCCAGTAATGGGTATAAATGTAAATTAAGATGTAGACTTCATCCCATATTTAATTACAAAAAGTAGTGCTATAAAAACGATAAACCCCAATAATATCCACTTAGCACCTTTATATTCCCGCTTGTGCAATGCAAGATCTTTGCGATACATAATGATCATCACGATGACAAAGACAACAAAAAAACAAATGGCAAAAATGAGCTGGTTGGTACTAAACATATTATGTTATTTTTGACTTCTTGTAAAAGTAAACGTATACACGCTTTCGCGAAAGCGTAATCACAACAAAACAACACTTATGAAAAATAAAATTGCAGCCGTACACGCATTTCATACAGCTTTTGGAGCAGGAATAGAAGATCTTCCCACAGCAAACTTACCTAAATCTCGTAATAAACTGCGTTATGATTTAATGAAAGAAGAAAATGAGGAATATTTAGAAGCTGCAAATAATGGCGACCTTGTTGAGGTAGCAGACGCGCTAGGTGATATGCTTTATATATTGTGTGGTACTATTATAGAACACGGTATGCACGATAAAATAGAAGAGGTCTTTAATGAAATACAGCGATCTAACATGAGTAAGTTAGGCGCAGACGGTAAACCTATTTATAGAGCAGATGGTAAAGTGCTGAAAGGCCCCAATTATTTTAAGCCAGATATTGCTTCTATTTTAAATAAATAGCACAAAAAAACCGCCCATTGGCGGTTTTTTTATGTGTTCTAATTTGATTAGTTACCTGCTTTTTCGATACCTAATTTTAACATTACAGCTACAGTAATGTCGTATGCGGGATCAGAATAAACAACACCACCATTAGAGTTCATTACTTGCGTATATCCTTCTGCCTTTGCAACTTCGTCTAGTGCTTTACCTATACGTTCATATAATGGGCGCATAAGTTCATTACGTTTTAATTCTAACAATTGAGATCCATTCTGACGAAACTTAGCTATATCTTGCTCAGCAGCTATAATCTGATCTTTCTTTAATTGAGCAGTAGCAGCAGGAAGCGTAGCGCCATTTGCTTGAAAATCTTTTACGCGTTCTTGATAAATTTTTACCTTTTCTTGCATCTGCCCTTCAAGATCAGCATTGTATGCTTTTAGATCTTTTTGCATAGTCACAAACTCTGGCATCACTGTCACAATGTAGTCAGAATCTATAGTTCCTACTTTTCCTTGAGCTTGAGTCGTTACGGTAAATAAAAGTGCTAGTGCACCTAATAAAATAGTTCTCATCAGTATTTTGATTTTAAAATTGTTTAGTATTTGCGCGTGCAAATATATAAGAACTAACCAAAAGGCGTGCCTAACTTTTACTTTTCCTGATAAAGCGTGCCTCTGTGGGGTTTTAGGGCGTCACGTACCGCTGGCATTTCTTGCTCTGTCACGACTAAAAAAGCTACCGTATGCATATCTGTAATCTCCTGATGCTCACAAACAGGTGTAGCCAGATGTTGTGCAGCGGCATATTCTTTAAGGTGAATAACGTGATGCTTTGCCGTTTGTAATGCTGCGGGTCCTCTAAAGTCCCAAATCAATTTTATCAGTTTCATAGTCTATGGCGTAGCTTTTGCTGTCACAAAGATAGGAGATGTTACTTTTTTATACCTATTGTAAAGAGGTCTAGAATTACTATTTTTGCACACCCATTTTATTATATATGATAAAGAGACACATAACAGCTTTCTTACTTTTAGTTATTACAACCTTTTACAGTGTTGCCCAAAATGATACAGGCATTTTAATGACTGTAAATGATCAAGAGGTTACGGTAAGTGAATTTAAAAAAGTGTATAAAAAAAATCTTGATCTCGTTCAAGATGACGCTCAAAAAGACGTCCGTAATTATTTAGAACTATATAAAGACTATAAACTTAAGGTTGCAGAAGCTTACGCGAAAGGGTATGCAGAAAAGACAAGCTATAAGAAAGAACTTGCAGGCTACAAACGCCAGTTAGCTCGAAATTATATGACTAATAATACAGTGACCGAAGCATTAGTTAGAGAAGCATATGATCGCAGTATTAATGAAGTTAAAGCAAGACATATTCTAGTACGCGTTCCAGAAGGAGCGCTTGCGGCAGATACACTTAAGGCATATCAAAAAATACAACAAGCTCGTGATCGTATTTTAAATAATGAAGATTTTGATACTGTAGCTAAGGCGATGAGTGAAGACCCTAGCGTACAAACAAATGGTGGTGATTTGGGCTGGTTTCAAGCATTTAGTATGGTGTACCCATTTGAGAACGCTGCTTACAATACATCTGTAAATGATATTTCAGAACCTTTTAGAACCCGTTTTGGCTATCACATTGTACAAACTACTGGAAATAGAGTTTCTGAAGGAAAACGTATAGTGCGACATATTATGGTTGCAAAAGAGCAACAAGATAAAAATGTAGACCCAGCAAAAAGGATACAAGAACTTTACTCAAAATATCAGCAAGGAGAATCTTTTCCTGGACTAGCAACACAATATAGTGAAGATCAAAAAAGTGCTCGTAAAGGCGGGAAGCTTGGCGAATTTGGTAGAGGTCAACTTGCCAGTCCTGTTTTTGAAGACGTAGCTTTTCAATTAGAAAACGAGGAGGACGTTAGCGCACCTTTTGAAACTAAATTTGGTTGGCATATCGTACAACTTATCGAAAAGAAATTTGTGGGTAGCTTAGAAGATGAGCGTTTTAAAATAGATAAGCGTGTACGAAGAGACGGTAGGGCAAAGAAAATTACCGCTTCTTTTATGCGAGAATTAAGAGACGAGTATAATGTATCCGTCTCAGATGATCTTGTCTCATATTTTGAAACAATTACAACAGACGCATTACTAGAAGGAAACTGGAAATTTGACCCTGCGTTAACTGGATTATCCCAAACGGCTTTCAGGTTAAAAGACTCTATTATTACCTATAAGGAAGCAGGTGAGTATTTAGAAAAGGCTCAAGTAAAGTCAAAAAAATATGCTTCTAAAAGTGAGTTTATTCAAAAGAAACTAGACGATTATTTAGACCTTTCATTACGTGCTTATCACACCGCGCATTTAGAAGAACTAAATAGTGATTATGCGAACGTATTACGAGAATACAGAGAAGGTTTACTTCTATTTGACCTTATGGAAAATGAGGTTTGGAACAAAGCTAAACTAGATACTGTAGGACAAAAGCGGTATTTTAATAACCATCGTGAAGATTACAAATGGTCAGAAAGAGCGCAGCTCTTAAAAGTTAGCGGTCCTAATAAGCAAGTAATAGAGAATGTAAGAAGAGAATTAAAAGCAGGAAAGACTATCAAGGCTATAAAGGATAGTTACAATAAAAATGGTCGTATACAGGTATTCTTTACGAATAAGACAGTTTCAAAGGGCGATGAGTTCTTACCTAAAGGTTTTAAATATCAAAAAGGGTTTTCTAATATTATAAAAGGAACAGATTTTATGTTTTTTGAGGTAAAGCAACTTTTACCAGAGGGTTTAAAGACTTACGAGGAGGTAAAAGGACAGGTTATTAGTGATTGCCAGTCGCAATTAGAAGAGGAATGGTTACAGTCATTAAAAGATAAAGCTACCATAGAGGTCAATGAGCGCGTACTAAAAGAAGTAGTTAAGGAGTTATTGAATTAATGAGAAATTGTATTCTATTTTTAATGTGCTGTCTCTGCTTAAGCTGCAGTCTTTTTGAGCGTGAGGACTTAGGGAAACCTGTGGCTCGCGTTGGCGACGCATTTTTTTATGAAAAAGACGTTCTTGACGTTATGCAGCAATTTCCAGAACAGGATAGCTCTAGTGTCGTATCTAGACGCCTAAATGAATGGGCAAAAGAGCAATTACTTTTGCAGGGTGCATATAGAAACCTGACTAAAGAAGAACAAGAAATCTTTAACACCCTCGTAGAAAATTACAAAAAGGATCTGTTTACAAGAACATACAAAGACGCTCTTCTTAGCGATAAACTCGATAGCATCGTGAGTATAGAGGAAGCGACAAGCGTATATGAAGACCAAAAAAATAATTTTCTCTTAAATGAACCTTTGGTTCAATATCGATATATTTTATTAGAAGAGAATACTAGTGATGAGCGTACCATAAGAGATCATTTTAAATCATTTTTGGAAGATGATAAGGCGATGCTAGATTCATTAAAATATCAATTTAAGGAGTCCTATTTGAATGATTCTACTTGGGTGACAGAAGAAAGTGTCGTACGACGTATCAACTCCATAACACCTGATAATGCTGACAGATTGTTAAAAAAATCTAATTTCTTACAGCTACGAGATTCATTAGGACTATATTTGATCGCTATTGAAAATACGCTTTCGCGAAAGCAAATTGCACCTCTAGATTATGTGCGACCTACGATTAATAAGATTATAATTAACAAGCGTAAATTAGAGCTTTCAAAACAGCTCGAAATAGACATTGTAAAAGATGCCATTAAGGAAAAAGAATATGAAGTTTTTAAGTAGTATCGTACTAATTTTAGCAAGTGCTGTGACATTTGCGCAAGGAGTTTCTACAGACTCTGTACAGCCATTTACAAAGTTAAAAATAGATGGAGTAGCAGGAGTTGTGGGAGATTATGTAATTCTAGAAAGTGATATAGAACGCACGCAGCTAGAGATTAAAAATCAAAGCCAGTCTACAGTAGACCCTTCACGTTGTCAAGTAATGGGAAGGTTACTAGATGAGAAGTTACTGACACATCACGCCATACAAGATAGTATAATTGTACCTGATGGCCAGATAAACTCATTCATTGATCAACAGATAGAGCGTTTTCAGAGTCAGCTAGGGACTATAGATAAGGTAGTGGCGTTTTTTAAGAAAGAAAGTATAGCCGAGTTGCGTTCTGAACTGTATGAAATTAATAAGAACGTAGAGCTAGCGCGAAAAATGAACGCTAAAATTACCGATGAGGTAGAAATTACACCTGAAGAAGTTCGTACTTTTTTTAAGAGTATTCCTAAGGACGAATTACCTACGTTTGGCGTTGAGTTAGAAATAGCACAGATAGTGATCAGACCTGAAGCTAGTGAAGCAAACCGTCAAGATGTTGTAAACAGATTAAAAAAATACAGAGCAGATATCGTTGAAAATGGAGGAAGCTTTGCAACAAAAGCTGTATTATATACACAAGATGCGGCGTCAAGAAAGGATGGAGGACTGATGATGATTACAAAAAAATCTCCTCTTGTAAAGCCATTTAGAGACGCAGTATTTTCCCTTCAAGAAGGAGAGGTTAGTGAACCTTTTGAAACTGAGTACGGCTTTCATATTGCAACCGTAGAAAAAATTAGAGGAGAAAACTACACAGTGCGTCATATATTACTCATTCCTGCGGTTACTAAGGTAGAGGAAGAGGCTGCGAAGGATAAAATCAAACTTATCAAAAGACGAATAGAAGATGATGAGATTACTTTTGGAGATGCCGCAAGAGAGTTTTCTGATGAGACCGAAACTAAATTTAATGGAGGGGTTTTAGTGAACCCTATAACTCTAGATAGTAAATTTGAACTAAGTAAACTAGATCCAACTGATTATGTGAAGGTATCTACACTAAAGGATGGAGATATTTCTACAGTATTTAATGATCCTACTCGTACTGGTAATGCTCAGTATAAAATTATGACGGTGACTAATCGTTATGAAGAACATATAGCAGATTACTCAAAGGATTACGTAAAAATAAAAGACCTTGCACTGCGAGATAAGCAGGTACAAGCTATCAGAAACTGGCAAAAAGAGAAAATTGAAGAAACGTATATCAGAGTGAATGGTGAGAACAGAGATTGTGAGTTTGCTAGTGATTGGATAAAAAAATAAAAACTTATGTCTGACGTTGCTGCTGTAGATCGTTTAGTAGAAAAACATAATATACTTAAGAAGGAAATTGCAAAGGTCATTGTTGGGCAAGATGCGGTTATAGATCAAATTCTCCTTGCCGTTTATGCTGGAGGTCACGCACTTCTCGTTGGTGTACCAGGTCTGGCTAAAACCTTAATGGTAAACACAATCTCAACAGCATTAGGACTTAATTTTAAAAGGATACAGTTCACGCCAGATTTAATGCCTAGTGATATTTTGGGGTCTGAGATTTTAGATGAAACACGCCATTTTAAATTTATTAAAGGACCTATCTTTTCTAATATTATTCTGGCAGACGAGATTAACCGAACACCTCCTAAAACCCAAGCTGCTTTATTAGAAGCAATGCAAGAAAGAGTTGTAACTGTAGCAGGTCATAGATACACATTAGACAAACCATATTTTGTATTAGCTACGCAAAATCCTATTGAGCAAGAGGGGACATACCCATTACCCGAGGCTCAACTAGACAGGTTTATGTTTTCTATAAACTTAACCTACCCCAGTTTTGAAGAAGAAGTAAATGTTGTAAAAGCAACTACTGCAAATCTTAAACCTGTAGTGAATTCTCTTTTTACTGCAGAGGAAATAATAAATGTCCAAGAACTCATACGCCGTATTCCTGCTAGCGATAATGTAATAGAATATGCAGTACGACTAGTGGGTAAAACAAGACCCAATGCAGCAGAAGCTGCTCCAATGGTCAAGAATTTTATTGATTGGGGTGCGGGTCCTCGTGCTTCTCAAAATTTAATCCTCGCTGCAAAGGCACATGCTGCTGTAAACGGTAAGTATGCTCCAGACATCGAAGATGTACAAGCCGTAGCTGAGGGTATTTTACGCCATCGTCTCATACGCAACTATAAAGCTGAGGCAGAGGGTGTAACAATGAATAAAATTATCACTAGCTTGTTTTAATATGTATTTCATCGATATTTAATACCTTTTTAACTGTGTATTTTATCGATTAAATTGGTTTTTTGTCCTCTTCGCTCTTTCATAAGGATATATTTGTGATATCAATAACCCAAATTATAGCTGTTATGAAAGCAACTTTACAATTATTAGCCCTTGCATTAGTAATCACTTTTACAAGCTGTTCACAAGATGAATCTGTTCCAAACAACTCTCTAGCGGGAGAAAATGGATTTGAGTACAATCGTACGGCTTATTTAACAGATTACATTTATGTAACTCAAAATAATGATATTGTTCTTTCAAGTAAAAGTATACCAACAACGGGAAGATCTGTTTCTAATGTAGACTTTGCAAAGTTTTCTACGAATAGTGGGACACTAGAAAAGCGTACCTATAATGTTGGTAGTACACTAACGAGTTGTACTGCAGTAGGGCAAGGAATATATACGAACGGCGCTATTGAAAATGGTTTAGATATCCTTGGTGAATCTAATGCGGTAGGTGGGTTTTTACGAATTGTAAATATAGATCGCATCTCAAAGAAGATAGATATTATTTTCGAATTTCAACGAACCGATGGCGAGTTAGTAGCAGGTACATATTCTGGCGCTTACGAGTTGACTACAGAACTATAAATCACACGGCGCCACCGATATGGCATTTCATAAAAAATTTGGTAAGTCTCACGCTGTAAAGCGTGAGACTTTTTTTGTAAGGAATATTCCGTTTTTGCGACTAGCGATCTAAATCATCCCTGATTATGAATACACTCTGGTTCTTTGAAGACGTAAATGTGTTCGGTCTTTTGTGTCCGCACAAATTCAAAAAATACAAGAAAAAGCATCAGTTAAATGCCTATGCTAAGAGGGATTATATCTATTTCACAGAAGATGCAGCTAATAAGGTGTACCTGATAGAGAAAGGTAAGGTAAAATTAGGGTACTATTCTGAAGCTGGAGAAGAAGTAGTAAAAGCTATACTAACCAGAGGTGAGTTATTTGGTGAAAAGGCAATTCTTGGACAAGAGAAGCGTAATGAGTTTGCCCAAGCAATAGACAACGAAACAAAGATCTGTCCTGTACCTGCCACTACAATGCAGGATCTCATGCGTGATAATCACACATTCAGTCTTAAGATTTATAAGTTTTTAGGTTGGCGTTTTAAAAAGTTAGAACGTCGCTTAGAGTTGCTATTATTTAAAGATACTACCACACGTCTAAAAGAGTTTCTTAATGAGCTAGGCGAAGATTACGGCTACTGTTGTCCTAACACTGGCGATACCGTCATAAAACACCCATATACTCAAAAGGATATAGCAAGTATGATAGGAACCTCTAGACCTACACTTAACGCTATACTAAACGAGTTAAAAACTTCTAAATTTTTAGATTTTAACCGTCACGAGATACGATTAAAAATAGCCTAACTAATTATCAGTATGTAAGCTAGCTTACATTTCATTTTCAGAATGGCTATTAACTTTACCTAAATAATTGTAAAAAACAAAATTATGGTAAAGAGAATAGTAATGTTTGCAGCTATCGCTGCATTTGGATTTTTGTCTTGCGAGTCAGATGACGACGCAGAACGTATTGACGTAAATGGAGGTACACTGTCTGGAGGACCGTTCACTTTCTTTGTAGACGGCCAGATAGATAATGTAAGTGGCGTTTCAATAGATAATACCGTTGTCGGTGAGACAACTACGTTTATAGTAACAGATGATTTAGATAATATCTTAGGTATACCTCCAACAATAGCTGCTTTAGAAGGTGTAAATTTTGACGAAGCTGGTGTAGGTAGGTGTTTTATTTATCATCTTGCTTATGACGGATCAATTACTGGGCTAGCGGCGGGTAGTAACTTGTCTGGACTTCAAGGCGATTTCGATCTTTCTAATGAAATTAGTGTTAATCGTAATGCAGGTCCAGAAGCAGGAACACTTTCTGGCGCAGCTTATGATTTTTGTGTAGATGGTATTCCTGATATGGTATCTACTGTAGCACTTGCGGGCACAATAGTGGGTTCAGAAACTACATACGTTGTAACAGATGCTGATGGCAACATACTAGGCTTGCCGCCAACGCTAGAGGCCTTAGAAGGAGTTAACTTTGATGATGCTGGTCCTGGCGTATGTCTTATTTGGCACCTCGCTTTTGAGCCAGGTTTACAAGGCGCAGCAGTAGGTGAAAACGCAAATGACCTGCAAGGAGTTTTTGATTTGTCTAACTCGTTAACTGTTAATAGAACACGAACAGATGGTGGTACGATAGAAGGCGGTCCTTTTAATTTTACGGTAGACGGTACCCCAGATATGGTTTCAGGAATTACGCAAGGGGGAGATCGAGAAGGTAGCCTCTTTACCTGGATAGTAACAGATGCAGATGGTAAGATCTTAGGATTACCTCCAACGATGACAGGGCTAGAAGGTGTAAACTTTGACGATGCAGGGGTAGGCGTATGCTTAATTTGGTACATAAGGTATGAAGAAGGTATTGAAGGTCTAGCAGTAGATGGCAATGCAAATGAACTCGATGGTTGTTTTGATCTTTCAAATAGTCTTGAGGTAAATCGCAGTTAGATTAAAATATAATAGTAATTTAGGCCACAAGTGCATCGCATTTGTGGCCTTTTTATCGTTTAAATATGAATGTAAATAAAAACTTTAAGTGGAGTAATGTGCTCTTTTTGTTAATAGTAGCGCTGCTCATCATACCACAAACAAGAACACCTATTCAGGTAGCGTTTCAAAAAGTAAAGATGCAGCTGCCTTTCTTTTCTGCATCAGCTTTCGCGAAAGCGTCTCAAGAACAGCTCACACCCTTTAATTATAACCTTAAAAATAGTAATAATGAAACTGAATCAGTTGCCATAGGTAATGGGGAAGTCGCTTTCATAAACTATTGGGCTACGTGGTGCCCACCGTGTATAGCAGAGATGCCCTCTATACAAGCACTTTATAACACGTACGGCGACCGGATTAATTTTCTAATAATCACTCAGGAAGATCCCGAAGTAGTAGATAAATTTTTAGCGAAGAAGGAACTTAAAATACCAGTTTTCTATCCCAACATGCAACGACCAGAGTTATTAGTAGAGCGTAGTATCCCAACCACATTTATAATTGACAAATCGGGTAAAATCATCGTCAAAGAATTAGGCGCCATAGATTGGAACAGTTCAGAAGTGCACATAATTCTAGACGCTGCCCTTGCAGAAACTGATTAAAGGCTACTACTTTGACAATCGCAAAGCTAATGTTCCTCCGAACCAGGCCATTGGGATATATGCTAATAGTAGATCTGTAATCGTAAACCAAAGAGGTCCTGGTAGCATCATATTTACTGCAATTCCTCCTAATGAAAATAGAAATCCGATCGCTAACGCAAATTTTATTTTGTGGTTCACTGCAAGTAATGCAGCGGTAAGCGCACCTACGAATGTGCCTAGGGCGTGTCCTAGAAACGGGAAAATAAAATAATGTGCATCTAGGGTGGGCATTATTTGCGCGAGCGAATCCATATCACTGGGATCTATGCCTTCAAGTGGAATGAGAGCGTAGCCTAACTGAATAAGTCCCATATTTACAGCACTCCCAATAATCCATCCCACGACGATGGCTAAGATATTCCGTACAACTATTTTCATCACCTAATTTTGGTTTTTTTCGAATAATGAACGCTTATAATCTTAAAGAATAATTCAATATAAGCCATTTAAATTAAGCGAGTTATAAGCCAATTACGACAATTATATTCTTAACTATAAATGTAACAAAAAGTCTAGTTTGTAGTGCTGTGTGCTTTTCGTCGGTGCAGTAAGACTTAAGCTCGCGACCTTCCTTTTTTTTATGGGACGATTTTGTTATTCATCTATTTTAAGTTCAATATCGTGCATAAAAAAAGTCCAGTTCATCATGAACTGGACTCTTCGTCGGGGTAGCAAGATTCGAACTTGCGACCTCCTGCTCCCAAAGCAGGCGCGATAACCGGGCTACGCTATACCCCGAAATTCTTATTGGGGTGCAAATATAATTAAAACTAATGGCTAAGCAAGCAATAGAACTAAAATAATCTTCGGTTTTTAAACTAAAAAATTACTCTTCGATAATTGTTTTCACATATGCTTCTGTAACCATCTTATTACCAGAATTTCCCCAGCTATTTGCGATGTAATTTACCACATCTGCAACCTCATCTTCATAGAGACCCAGATTAGCCATGACACCATTATATGTGGCACCATTAACTTGAATCTCTCCATTTTGACCATATTTTACCACTGCAATAGCTTCATCTATGCGTTCTGGGGTAAGCCAGTTAGACTCAGCAAGAGGAGGATAGATACCAGCAGTGCCCTCGCCTTTCCCCATATGGCACTGAATACAATAGTCTTCATAGATTTCTGCTCCACGCTCCATACTTTCTTCAAGTACGTCTTGAATTGTATATATTTCAGTAGATACAGAAACGCTTTCGCGAAAGCGTAATCCTAGAAGTAGCAATAGAGCTGAACAGATAATCGTAAACTTCATCATTGTTATTTCTTTATCATTTTAGCAATTCCTAAACCTTCTATACCTAAGTAAATGTGCCCATCAGGTCCCATTACAACATTACGCATACGTCCTGCCTCATCGAGTAGTTTTTCGCGTCCTACAATCTTATTTCCTTTAACCTTTAGTCTTTCTATATATTTAAACTTTAATGATCCTACGAGCAGGTCGCCATCTAATTCAGTATATGCACTATTTACAACAAAATCCATCCCACAAGGAGCGATAGAGGGAACCCAATAGTAAATGGGTTGTTCCATACCTTCTTTTTCGGTGATTTCTGTGAACTCGGTACCGCTATAATTAATACCGTAAGAAATTACGGGCCAACCATAATTTTTACCTGCTTCAGGAATATTTACTTCATCACCGCCTTTAGGACCGTGTTCGTGATTCCAAATAGCTCCTGTTTCGGGATGCACAGCAAGCCCCTGTGGGTTACGGTGACCGTATGACCAGATTCCTTTTTTAGCATCGCTCGCGTTTACAAACGGATTATCACTTGGGATGCTACCATCATCATTAAGTCTGTAAATTTTACCACCGTCTTTTGTGATATCTTGAGGGTTTTCATCTCTTGCACCGCGGTCGCCTATACTAAAATAGACGTGGTTTTGAGCATCAAAAGCAATACGAGACCCAAAGTGGTGTGCCTTTCTAGTGTTAGGACTTCCTTTGTATAACTTTTCTATATTAGTAATTGCGGTACCCTCTAATTTAAAACGAATTAATGCAGTATGAGCCCCGCTTTCTTCTCCTTCTATAGATGAATAGGTCAAGTATATCCAACCGTTATTAGCATAATCAGGATGTAGTTTTATATCTAATAATCCTCCCTGATTCCTAGCAAAAACTTCTGGAACTCCCGTTAATAGCGTTTTTATACCATCCTTGAAGTGTATGAGTTCTCCTGCTTTTTCAGTAATTAAGAGCGCGCCGTCGGGTAAAAACGCAAGTCCCCAGGGGTTAGTAAGTTCAGGTACGACAACCTCTATAGTATAGTCGTCATTAGTTACAAGGTCAAAATCGTTAGGGTTAGGTGCAGCTTCTTGAGCACATAGTTGTAATGTAAAGAAGCTTAGCATAAGTGCTGTAAGTGTCGTTTTCATCTTAAAAAGTTAAGCCTACAAATTACACATTATCCTTTAGGTAGCAATTGCGTTAACGTGCTATTAACGATCCTTAGGCATATGTATTTGTTATTAAATCATTAGTTTTCTTAATAACTCGCTCTGTAAGGAATGGGTTAGAAAACCTACTTTTGTAATTAGAAATTTATTTGTCTAAAATGCTTTAGGAAGTGATCATACGCTTTCGCGAAAGCGTACTAAAATATATATCATGTCAGTAGAAAAAGTAAAATGTCTTATTATAGGTTCAGGACCTGCAGGTTATACTGCTGCAATCTACGCAGCTCGTGCAAATATGGCGCCAGTTTTATACCAAGGACAGCAACCAGGAGGTCAGCTTACAACAACAAATGAGGTTGAGAATTTTCCAGGTTATGTAGATGGCGTGACGGGACCAGAAATGATGGTTCAATTAATGAAGCAGGCGCAACGTTTTGATACAGATGTACGTGATGGATGGATCACTAAAGTAGACTTTTCTGGGCCTACCCATAAAGCGTGGGTAAATGGTGAAAAAGAAATACATGCAGAGTCTATCATTATATCTACTGGAGCAAGTGCAAAGTATTTAGGTCTTCCATCTGAGCAAAAGTATTTAAAGATGGGCGGTGGCGTATCTGCTTGTGCAGTTTGTGATGGGTTTTTCTATCGTGGCCAGGAAGTCGTTATTGTAGGTGCTGGAGACAGTGCTTGTGAGGAGGCACACTACCTTTCTAAACTATGTAAAAAAGTGACCATGCTTGTACGTCGCGATGAATTCAGAGCATCAAAAATTATGGCTGCTCGCGTAAAGAAAACTGAGAATATAGAGATTCTTTATAATACTGAAACAGAAGAAGTTTTAGGAGATGATGTAGGCGTTACGGGTGCCAGAGTAAAAAATAATGTAACGGGTAAAGTACACGATATTCCCGCCACTGGATTTTTTGTTGCGATAGGGCACAAGCCTAATACTGATATATTTAAGGAGTATTTAAACTTAGATGAGACGGGTTATATCATTAATACACCTGGAACTTCTAAGACAAGTGTGCCAGGAGTATTTGTTTCTGGAGATGCTGCAGATCACGTGTATCGTCAGGCTATTACTGCTGCGGGTACAGGATGTATGGCAGCGTTAGACGCAGAACGTTACCTTGCTTCTAAGGATGAACTTCCTCAGGATGAAGCTGGTGTAGGCTCTACATATACTGACGAGGTTAAGGCATAGATTTTACATCTCTTAGAAGTGTTAATGTTTTGAGCAAAATCTTTTGAGCAAAGCGACATAAAAAAACGACGGCTTTTGCCGTCGTTTTTTATGCTGTTTTGTTTAGAAACTTTGTATTTACTTAATATACTTTTTGGTTAAGAAGAAGCCAAAAAGTAATCCTAAACCTCCCATAAAGAATACCGAAGCTGGGAAAATAGCTTGTATCGTTTCTGAGTTACCATTTACTTCTCTAATGATTGTGGCTACAAAAATACCTAGTCCTATCCCCATCATTAGTAACGCTCCATTGAGTATTAATACTTTCCATACTGGCGGTGCTTCTTGCGAGCGTGTCTGTTTAAAAATTCCTGCGTCCATTCCTTTTTCGATTAAGGCAAGTCGTTCCTTATTACGTGTTGAATAATGTAAATAGAATACCCCGAAAATTGCTGAAAATAGACAAACGAAAATGATTATTTCTCCTCCCATAACTGTTGTTTTTTAATTGATTGTTTAACTGTATTTGCCCATATGACGATCACTTCTCGATGCAGGTTACAAAAAAATATGTTTTTTTCATCGTACGAGCTGCGAGGTATTGACTAAAGTATAAAGATATCTTTATAGTTCTGGGTCATGTTACTAATCGAAACCGAAACCGAAACCGAAACAAAAACTCAAATCGAAACTGAAACTGAAACCGAAACCGAAACCGAAACCGAAATTGAAATTGAAATTGAAACTGAAACTGAAATCGAAACCGAACTTGAATTTTAACCTGATAGTATATGAGTAAGCGAGACTTTAAGTAATATCTTTTTAGCTTAAAAAAATAAATTGTAAACCTCGTAACCTCAAGCCGTATCTTGTCGTCTTACGTGTATAATGACCCATCAAGACGATCAATTGTATATAGACCAGACACTGGCTGGTGACACAAATGCCTTTGCCACGCTGGTAGATAGGTATCAGCATATGGTGTATACGCTTGAT